>OJQY01000211.1_pt1 | contig 42451 bp, 60 predicted proteins | sample 1599091 | NCBI WGS metagenome assembly OJQY01 (sample SAMN03922524, study PRJEB24848) | human gut metagenome | isolation source: stool sample | host: Homo sapiens | place: Germany | collected 2010-02 | reverse complement strand
CATTGTCGGCGTGGATTCATGCGCTTGTGTTTCGGCTTGCCTTTGTTGAGGATGTCCAAATTCCTCTCCTTCCTGCCCCTCACAGGGCAATAAAAAAGCCACCCCGTGGGGATGGCCTTGGTTTTGAAAAAATCGATGTCAGCGCATGTGCGCGCCGTGATTGAACGGATTTTAGGCCGCATTCCCCTTCCGTAAGGGAGGGGTCTAGGCCGTCACCTGTTTGTTTTTTCTTCGGTATTTGCGATTCGGTTTCTGCTGGTCACGTATGTATTTCCTCACGATTTCCAAAGGTGCGCCGCCGCAGCTGACCACGCAGTAGCTTGGCGACCAGAAGTGGTCACCCCATAACGCTTGTCTGACCTCTGGCCAGTCCTGTTCCCGGACGCGTTTGCTGCCATTGGTCTTAAGGCTCATTACGAGCGTGCTGAGTTGCGTTTTCGGTGGATAGGCGACGAGCAGGTGGGCGTGGTCATTGTCGGTCTCGAACTCCTCCAATTCGCATTCGAAACGTTCGCAGACCTCTCGGAACGTGTCCTCCAAGAGTTTTGTGACCCGTGGGGTCATCACTTTGCGCCGGTATTTCGTGACGAACACGATATGCGCATGCAATTCGTAGACCACATGTCTGCCGGTACGCCAATCATGAGTGTTTTCAGCCATAACCATAATTATAGACCATGTGATATAGTGGGGTGTATGAGACGCAGCACCAGAACACAGGACGACGAGACATGGCGGGTTGCCGTCATACCCGTCCGCCTGTCCGGTGCCGACCATCGCAGGGCGCATGAGGCGTGCCACAAGGCCGCATTGCTATGGAACTTCCTGTTAGCCGAAACCCGCGCATATTGGGGCGAACATGGGAGCGACCCATCCGACAAGGAACTGCGGCATCGCCTGTACGAGAAACAACCCGACCTGCGTGACGGACTGCACGCGCACACCATTCAAGGCGTGTTGGACGGAATGAACGACGCAGTAGCGACTTACAGGGAGAACCGTCGCCAAGGCAATATGGACGCGCACGCCCCGCACAGGGCGAAGAACTATCGTCCATTGGACTTCACCGCAGGATACGGATGGCGTCCCACCAACGATGGCAAACATATCGCGTTGAGCTTCGGCAGAAACCATAAGCGAATACTTGTACGCATGCCGAACATCTCCGACCCGAAAACGAACGCTCCCGTACCGGTCGGACGGTGGGGAGCCATGCGCCTGTGCTGGGACAGCAACAAACGCCAATGGAGCCTTCACGTCAGCGTTCCCACAAGCCGACCGCCGCAGGGCGACCCGAGCAACGTCGCCGCCATCGACGAGGGCATCATCAATCCGATGTCCGTCGCCATCGAAACCGACGACGCCTACGAAATACTGGTCGTCAACGGACGTCACGCGAGAGCCGTCAAACATTACCGCAACACAAGAATCGCCAGCCTTCAGGAGAAACTGTCCCGTTGCGTCAAAGGGTCGAAACGGTGGCGCAAACTCGACGCGAAACGCAGGCGAATCGAATCGAAAACCTCCGACGCCCTGCGTAACGCCGACCATCAGACCACCCGCAAGGTCTCCGACTTCATTCAGGAACACGATGCGGGGCGAATTGTAGCCGGGGACGTTCGCGGCATCGAACAAAACACCCGCAAAAACGAGACCCGCCGCGTCAGGAACCGGAAGGACCAGCGCAGACGCCTGTCGCAATGGTCTCGTGGACGACAGGAGAGTCTGCTTGCCCATAAGACCGGCATGACAATCGAGCATATCGACGAATCTTGGTCGTCCAAGACCTGCCCCGCGTGCCAAACACGCAACCACCCCAATGGGCGTGGATACCACTGCCGCAACTGCGGTTTCACCTGCAACCGTGACGCGGTGGGCGCAATCAACATTCTGATTCGCGCGAAAAACGGCTCCTACCAGCCGATGGACACGAACAAAACGGTTCATGTCAAATATCTCCGGGCCACGCCAATTTTCCAACCGGAAGAACGACGTGAGCATGGAGTAATCCCCGGAACCGGGGCGTGACCTCGTATGAGGTCATGTAGCCGTGCCGGAAGCAATCATCTCTGCGGAAAGCACGGAAGCCCCGACCGTAAGGTCGGGGAGGTTCACCATGAGGATGAGCGCAAGCAATACCAGATACGCTACGATTGCGATCATGAGACGTGTCATTGCCGGTCCTCCAAATATTTTTCGGCTGCGTTGACTATCCAGCATTGCGCGTCGAGTTTTTCGAGCTTGGCGAGCTCGTATCGGACGGCTTCGCTGTGGTCGTGCGCTTGGTCGCCGTAGATCAGGCTGATGATCGTGTTTTTGATCGTGTCTCGGCATAGCTCGTCCATGCGATCGTCGAATTTCTCGGTACGCTCGCCGAGCTGCCGCGTCTTGGCGAAATGCTGGGAAAGTGGACTGTCGTAGGGCAAGCGCTCAGGCCGCACGTGCGAGTACAGGCCAGTCGCCAGCGCATCCAAAGCGCCCGGCCAGACTTTCAGGCCGAGCGTGATGAGCGCGCACGCGCCACCCACACCCCCGAAACCCGCTAGAAAATTTTGCAGCACATTACATCTCCTTCAGAAAAGCCCCGCACGCGGCGGGGCTGTGATTTGTCTAATACGGATGGTCAGAGGCGGCGAACACGAGCGGCAATCCGAGGTTATTGAGCATGGTCACGAGCGAGGCATCCTCGTAGCCGCACAGGCGGACAAGCACGGTAACACCGGGGTAAAGGGCCACCGTATCGTTGCTAGTGATGCCGATCAGGGTGCTGCCGTCCGCCCTCTCCCACACGGTTTTCGCCAGCCCGTCCTGCAGCGGCGGGTGCAGCCAGCCGACACTATCGCCGGTGACGGTTATCTCACACCCCTCGGCTGTGAGCCTCGCGCTGGCCGTCATGCCATCCGGCACCCACGGCACCACCGGATCACGGTCCTTCAACGTCGGTGGATCGTAGAGATTGCGAATCCTCACGCGGCCACCCCCAATCCGTTTAGTAGGGTGCGGTGTCGGCTGCGAAGACGAGCGCTCCCGTCTCCCGCAGTATCGGCCACTCGTCCAGATCGACGGCGCACAACCCGAGCACCGTGGTCTCCACCTCCGCATAAACCGCCATGCCGAGGTAATTCCGCACCGATTCCGGCGTGGTGTCCATGGCGAGCGTCCCATCCTCCCGGAGCAGTATGGTCGCGAGCTCCGGATGAATGGAGTCCAGTGAGCTGGGCGGGTTGAGCTCCAGCATCATGCAATCCGCTTGTCTCACCGGGGTGAACGCCGAGCTCTTTGGCATGACGTATTTCCAATGCGAGCCGTCCCGCGCGACGGTGACAGCTCCTGGAATGGAGCTCCACGTTCTGAGCTGGTTTGCGCAGTGCGGGTCCGGCCATTGATTCACGATTCTCACAGCCGACCACCGGCCTTGAGGTCAGTATGCTGCCGTGTCCTTGGTGAAGGAGGCCGGGAGCCCCCCCCGCGGCAATGGCGTAAGTATCGGCGCGTTCCACGATGACATTGCTGATTGTCACACCGGGCTGGAATGCCCGAATGCGAACGCGGTCTGGCTTTTTGAGTGTGAAAGTCGTTTTGACGTGACCAATCTTGTCGGAAGAGAAAAGGGGGTTCCAGCCAGAATCGAACAACATTACATTAATGTCGGTTTGAGTCCCACTGTTTTGAATGTCAGCCGCGAAAACATAAGTGCCAGCCTCAACATTGTCGATTGCGACATCATAATCGCCGTGCGTGATGTCGCCTGTCCCATCATTGACCAATGGTGTCGATGGTGACGGATACCGGTTAATCCTCTTCATGATTCCCCAATTCCTTTCCCGTCAAAAGCTTCCAACCATCCCATTCCCTGCGCCACACCTCTCGGATACGGTCGATGAGGAAGCACATCACGTTCGCATCGTCGCCGACTGCGCCGGTGTAGTATTTCAGCCCGTTATGCAGTTTTTCGGTGCGGCACCACAGGCTGCCGACCGGAACCGTATCGGGCCGGTCGGGCTGCACGAGAATCTGCTTCACGCCAAGCGCCGTCCCACCATCAGCGACAGTCACGTGGCAGGCGTTGAACGCGTCCTTTTTGAGGACGGCGAGGAAATTCGAAGCGTCGCTCACAAAGCTCACCGTGCCGGCATTGATGCCCGCCACGGTGGAATCCGCCGTGGAAAGCGTCAAAGCGGCATCCTCGATGTGACCGTCCGCGAAGACCTTCTGAGCGGCCACCTTAAGCTCCGGGTGGTCACTGTAGAGCGCCTGGGAGGTGAAGTCCACCGGTTTGAGCCACACGTCCACGAGTGTTTCGGCGGCTGGCGGCCACACCTGCACGCCGTTATAGAGAGCATTAAAGAAGACCGGCTGGCCGTCCACGTCGATGACGGGTTCGCCCACTCTCGCGCCGTTCAATAGCACGCCCATTGTCAGGCCTCCTGCGAACCGTCGTCTGCGGCATCCGTGGTGTCGGGCGTGGATTCGGCCGTGGTCTCAGCCTTGTCCTCGACGGTCGCATCCGAAGCCTTGTCCTTCACGCTCTTCACAGCCTCGTCAATCGCCGTCAGAGCCTCATTCGCATGGGATTCCACGACCGTTTTTGATTCGGTGATGCTGTCGGCCACCGCCGTCACCTGCGCGCTGGCGGCCTGCGTAGCGTCGGACGCGGCCTGAGCGGCATTCGCGGCCTGAGCGGCAACGGCACTCTGAGCCTCCACCACGGCACGAGCACCTGTCAGATCCTCCAAAATCTGGGAAGCCACCGTCTTAGCCTGACCCTCCGGATAAAACACCATCTGACCCGGATTCGCCGCCGACATGGACTGCGCCTCTTGCAAGCTGGACGCCAGCAGGTAGGTCAAGGCCGCACCATTGTTAAGCGCCGGAGCCAAAGTATCCGAATCCACATCGACCAGGTCCGCGAACTCCACGGCCGTCGTACTGTCAGGCACGGTCACGTAGCGTCGGAACTCCCACAAGTCCGTGTCCAGTCCGACGGTGACCTCGTAGCAGAAGGTGTTGTCGGTCGGCGGAACCGTCACGGTCGCCTTGCCTTTCGCGTCGAGTGCGACTTCGAAGCCTTCCCGCACGACGATGCGTGAGTCGTTGCGGAAGCGTTCGGTGGGAATCACGCGCACGGTGGCGTTGGACAGGTCGACGATGCCGCCTGCACTGGGTTTGCCGAAGTCGAAATTGATCTTGGTCATCCGTGTCCTCCTTTAGAACAGTGGTTTGAAAAACGGGTGGAAAACCCACAGGTCGGAACGTTTCGCCGGAACAATGCCGACTGTGGGTTTTCACAAGGTGAAAGGTAAGAAGAATGCTGTTGGGAACGTTCGTGGATGATGTCTGGTGGCCGTCCTGCGCGAGGCTCCGTGAATGCACAAGAGTGGGCTACGAATCGGCCTACCGCTGTCATATCCAGTCGAAGTGGGGTGGTGTCGATATGGAGTCGATCACTGCATCAGATATCGAGGAATGGCTAGGCTCGTTCAAGCGGGCTGGCGCCGCACGGAAGGCTTGGGCCGTCCTGCGGGCGATACTGAGGCTCGCCTACCGGCGTGGCGTCACGGACAACGACGTGACCAGAAGGGAGATCCGTTTGCCGCATCTCCGCCGTTACGAGCCGCGGGTATTGGACGCACGCCAGGTGCGCCGCCTGTTGAAAGGCTTCTATGGCCACGCGTTGGAGGCGTGGCTGCTGGTCTCCGTGTGCGCCGGATTGCGCCGCTGCGAGTCGGTCGGCTTGGAATGGGCTGACTTGGATTTGCGTCGCGGCACCGTCACCGTGAAAAGGTCGGTGCAGTGGGTGGCGGGCCATGAGACCGTCACCGAACCGAAGACCGATCTGAGCCGACGTACCGTCGCATTGCCACGGTTCGCGGTCAAACGATTGGCGGAACTACGCCACGGCACGAAGACCGGCCGACTGGTCGGCAACCTGAACGCGAACCAAGTGGCAAACCACTACCGCAGCTGGTGCAGGCGCATGAAACTGCCCTGCGTGCCTCCACGCAACCTGCGCCACACGTTCGGCACGTTGGCGATCAAAGCCGGAACCGACATCAGTGTGGTCGCACGCCAGCTCGGACACTCCGACATCCAAACCACCGCCAGATATTATTTGAAGCCTGATCTGAGCGTCCTCAAGGACATGCAGAAAGCATGGCAGAAACTCATATTGACCTGCTGATAGCATTCCGTAACCCAGTCGGGTGAATGGGTCGTAGTCGCGCGCCCTAGAGGCTATGACGCCTACTCCGTCGCAAGCATGGTTTTCAAACCGAATACGAACACGTCAATAGACATCAAGCTGCCGATCGAAGCGGCAAACTGGGATTCATACTCCGTCGAATTGCAGTTGATGAACGACGTTAAAAACAAAGTGCCGTCGTTCAACAACATCTCGATGATTACGAACAGTCATTCGGCAAAAGGATTTCAGCTTGTCGCATGGAACGCCAGCGGCACGTCGCTGAGCTATCGCATCGCCGTGACTGTCCACGTCTTCGACGCGAAGCAGTAGTTTTCCGTAACCCAGCCATGGAAGCCGCCGTATACGAACAGCAGACTCACTCTATGTCGCGTCGGACGCATCGTCACGATCAACGGCAACGCAAAGTTCGACGGCAGTGGACAGCAGAACTACTCGACGGCGAATGAGACCATCCCAGAAGCGTTCCGTCCGCTCGCCAACCAGAGCATCATCGCGTTTCCGTCCTGCGATTTCAGCCTGCTTGTCATGCGTGACGGGACGGTGCAGATGCTTGGCGACCCGAAATCCGCCTACTCCACGGCGCACGGCTGTTGGATGACGGAATAGTTTTCCGTAACCCTTGAACGGCAAATCTGGCATGGGCCTTACGGAATGACGGTACATCTCGCCAAGGTCGGCATGATGGCGTTCGCTTTTGGCAACACGTCCTTCACATCCAACATCAATGCCAACGGCCAGACCGTGAATGAGACGATGGACGCCGGTTTTCTGCCGGAGAATGAAGGCGCGATACTGCTGGAAGGTGTGAACGGGCAGCATGGAGCCTTGTCCTTCGACTCTGACGGCAAGGTCACGATCAGCGGCAGCATGAACAGCGGATACTATTTCCGCGTCTGCGGCTGCTGGCCTGTGAAATAGCTTTCCGTAACCCTCCCATTTGGCAACGGCAACGGCAACAGTAATGGCGGAATATACCCAATCGGTAAGGTATCTAGCCCAAATGCGATCAAGTCCTTGAATGGCAGAGCCACACTGTCGTCCGGAACGACAGTGGCGATTCCATTCATCCACCCGTCATACCTGCAACGTTCGGTCCAAGTATCGATTGCACCTGATGGAACAGTCAATCTGCTCGTTGGTCCTGAAATTACTGTCACAGGTGGAATCGTGGAAATCCATTTTTAATAGCATTCCGTAACCCTCACGAAATCAAACGTCAACTGGGACGTGAATTATCGCACCGCGTTTGTCGGCGGGATGTTGATCGTCGCGTTTCATGCCATCCGGCTCAACACGGACTGGAATGCCGCGAGGGAATGGGAGTCGTCCAAGCTTTTCACGCTTCCGGCTGGATTGGAGGCCGCGTTCGAGGTGCATTGCGCCGCGGTGTCCAATTCGAGCGTGGGGCTTCATGGCATCGAGGTGCAGGCCGCTGGCAACGAGATCGTCCTTCGCTCGTCCGCGAAGATGACGATCGGCAAAGGCGGTTGGGTCGAGGGCTGCATCACGGTGCCGCTCTGATCGGCGATTAGACGACCGGATAGCAGAGCGAGCCGACGCAAAACTGATTGCTACCCGCGGCTCCCATGTTCGCGCATCTGATGGTGCCGTTCGGATTGACGACGAGCATTCTCGCCGTCTGCCCGTTCGATACGCACACCATCGCATTGACTTCGACCGGAGGGCGCAATTCGGCGGGCAGCACGTATTCGCATTGCACTGAATCCCAACTGCCATTACCGATATTGCCGGAATATCTGACGAGCATCATCATGCCGGTGCGGATGACAGTGAAGCCCTTCGCGTTATACAGGGTTACGGAATCCCACAAAGCATACCGTTTATTGAACAACCGCACTGGCGTTCCGGCAGTGATGCCGGTCAGCGGGATGCGCCAGAGGGGCATGTACGCGTCCGCGGCCCCGTTAAGAATTTTCGCGGATGGTATCGTCGGATCAACGGCCGCAGCATCGCTAGGAACGCCCTTGAACGCCACCAGTTCCACTTTTTCCACACCAGTTGACGTCTCGCGGTGATAATGCGCGCATATGATGTCATTGCGGTTCTTGCCGCTCGACCCGGACTGTATCGTGACGGTCTCAGGATTGGTGATATGCCAATCCAATCCCTGGATCGACGCGCACCCTGTGCCGATGACGGCCTTGTTCGCCGACTGCATGGTGCACGACATCGCGTCGCCCCATTCGAACACCATGTCGCCGGCGCCGAATTTAGCCTGGTGGATTATCGCTTTGTCCTCGCTGTTGATATGCGCGGTTCCGGCTTTGCCATCCACAAGTTCAATCGTCATGACTGTCCCTCCCTTTCGGCGTCCTTCACCCATTTCTCGAACTCCACGTCCGCTGTGGCGGCGAAAGACTGGAACGCCTTATAGCAGTCCCCGCAAAGCGTGTATGTGCTCGGCGGTTGGGCCGAAGCCGCCGAGGCGGATGTCAGATGGTTGACGTCGTACCATGATTGAGCGTCGGCGTTTCCTGATTGCAGAAACGCCATTCTGCCGCACCTGTCGCACGTCAGTTTCGAATAACCGGTCTGCCTTCCCATACGGAAAGCCTCCTTCTAACTTGTTCTTTGATACGCGAATGGGCCGGTCGACGGCAGTTCCACCCAGGTTCCACCGAAAGTCCCGGCAAGGTCGATGGCCGTTCCGGACATGTAGATGCTTCCGACCGGCCATGCGGTAAGGAATATCTCCTCGTCGGTCATGCCCGCGCTGTTGCCGGGAGGTCCCTTCGGGCCCTGTGGGCCAGGGTCTCCCTTCTCGCCTTTGTCTCCTTTGCTGCCGGTCAGTGTCGTGTTGCTCACGCATTTGATCGTGACGTCCGCCACGTCGACCTTAGAGACCGTGAAATACGTCAGGGTCTTCCCACCTCCGGTCAGTGCGAAGAATCTCTCACCGACCGTCGGAATCCTGTTGAGGCATAGCGTGTCCGCCGAGAACACCGATGTCTCGTCCAGATCCCATGAGCCGAAATAGGTCCGGCCGGCGGTCAATGCGGGCAGTCCCGTCTCTCCACGCAGTCCCCGCTCGCCTGTCTCGCCACGTGGAATGCTTAGATTGAGGGTCTTGTCGCTGCCGGCGCCCGTCAATGTGGCCAACGCTGACGCGCCTGGCTGGAGCGTCGTCACGGATCCGATGGAGAGACCCGATAGGTACGAGCCCTTGACTTGGTATTTGGCGTCCGATTGCGTCCGGAATAATTCAAGGTCTGCATTGGCGACTTCCGCGCTGATGACGTTGCCGGCGATGTCGATTCCCTTGCCCGCCGTGTACGTTCCGCCGGACGTCGCCGGGACAGACGATCCCGATGATCTGCTCCCCGACGACTCGGTATCGTCCGGCTGGCCTACCTCGTATGTGATGTCGAGGATGCCGCCGTTGACCTTCGCGATGCGTTTGGTGACCTTCGCGGTCAGGCTCAGACCGGAGTTCCTGTCAGACACGACCACGCCGTCACCAAGCATGAGCGAGTCGGCATCGTTCGGCAGGGTCACGTCGACCTTGCCGCCCGACTGAAGCTCCTGCAATCGTTTGCGCGTATTGTCGGACAGCGTCTGCATCTCAGCGCACGAATAATCGTAGACCTCTGCCACTTCGTCGACACCGAAAAGCGTCTGCTTCTGCGAGACCTTTCCGTCCTTGTCCGCGTACCATTCGCTCACAAGCCTGTTGGCAAGTTCCTGCTGTCCCAAGCCGATCAGATGGTTCACCGTCCGATGGCATGTCTCCGCGGTGAAATCGACTAGGTCGGAATCCAAGGTGCCGTCGATGGTGCGTACCGGCTGGCCGGACATGACGATGCGGTTGTCCTTGGCGGTGAAGTCCAATCGCATGCCGCAGGATTCCAGCATCGCGCTGATGCCGGTGTAGGCGTCGACGTAGCGTGGATTCTGGAATTTGTATCCGGACAGGGTGGGGTTCTTCGTTCCGGCGCGCACCGTGAACACTTTCTCCAATCCGATTCTTTTGACCAGCGAGGAAAGCACTTCGGACAGGCTGCCGGAAACGACGAGGTAATCCTGTTTCGGATCCGGGGAAAGTATTTTCCCGCACAACAGTCCGGTCCAGCTCGTTCCGAGCCATGAGACGTCCGACGTCGCTCCCGATACGACGCTTCTTCGATCGGTCACTCGCCCTCCGATATCGGTGCCGTCGATCCAGAAATACCATCCGAGTTCGCATTCAGTTCCCGGAATGGACAGTTCGAAATCGTTCTCACCGCTCCCCGCCGCCCAATCTAGGGCCGCGCCGGCGGAGCAGCAGACCGGTTTCATATTCGCGTCGGCTAGGATAACGTCGACCATGGTGGTGTCCCCGAGCTTTCGTACAAGTCGAATTCGATGGTGAATCCCCCGGACCATGTCAGGATGTTCTCACCGGAGGGTATCGGCTCGAAACAGTATGTTCCACATCCCTTCCCGACTCCTCGCGCCCCACTGGAGAAACAGTCCGCCACATCCCCGTTCGCGTCGGTCACCTTGATGCTTTTCTCCAATGGCGTGCCTATGACCGTCATGTACCCGTCGGACGGCACCGTCACGTCGTCGAAGCGGTAGAGGTTCCCACCGACGGTGAACTGCGGGTTCGTGGCCTGTCCGAAGATCCTGCAGACGAATCCGCACGGGGAAACCATGGGATTCGAAATCAGCTGGATCGTTTTGGGACAGGCCAGGTCGGCTGGCAGATCATATGGCATGTCAAGCACGCTTCCCGAATCCGCGGCCATCGGGTCGAACCGCTGCGTCGGCAGACGATGATGCCACAGGCCGTCGCACAACACGATCCTGAACGTGACGACGGCGAGCGCTGGGCTGGGTGTTGGCGTTTGCACGTTGGTTCCGACGATGAATGCTTTTTGCGTCCATTCGTTGTTGATGGTGAGTGTTCCGGGTGAGAGCGCCTCGACGTCCGTGTCGGCCAGTGCTTGGAGTTGGTCGAGGTCGTTGGGGTTGAGTGTTGTGACGGTTATGGTGGTTTCCGTCGCGGTTCTGCTGGATCCTGTGATTCCTCTGGTGCCGAGTGTGTAGTTCCATTGTGTGGATCTGATTTCGGTGAGGTTCGGTGTCCATGTTCGTTCGCAGTAGAGGTCGACGGCGTGTCCGTCGTGGCTGCGGTACGTCAGCGCATGCATTTGCGGACCATCCTTACGAGATCGCGATATGTGACGTTTTCTCCCCCGTCGTGTTCGGAGATGATGTTGCCGAGGTCGGCGTGCAGTCTTGTGATCGCGGCGACGACGCTGGCCGTGTCCACGGTCACTGACACGTTTTGCGTGTTGGTGGGTGTGAGGACTTCGCGTGGGATGGCGCGCCGGTTCAGCGCGTCCATGAAGTCGACGCCGTAATAGCTGGTGGCGAGCGCGTTTTCGACGTATTCGCCGCGTGCGATGCGGCCGTTGTCGAGGTAGACGCTGTCGCTGGTCGCGGTGCCTGGCGCCCATTTCGGGTCGACGTAGCCGTTGAAGGCGTAGCCTCCGTTGGCGTATCGGAATCGGTCGCCGTCGTAGAGGCCGCCGGTGGCTCCTGTCGGAATGTTGCCTTTGGCGTTTTTCGGACGGTATCCGCTGGATGAGTATGTGCCCCCTGATTCGTCGACGTAGCTTCCGTGGATTTGGAAGTATTTGTCGGCGATCTGGTAGTTGCTCAGGTTGGTGAGCACGCTCATGGCGGGTGAGCCGTCTGCGTTGACGATGAATCCTTTGTCGTTGAGTTTCCATCCTTGGGTTTGGAGGAATTTGTTCATCGCGTCGGTGTTGTCGCCTTTGAGGTAGCCGGTTTTGTCGTCGATTTTGGCTCCGTTCGCGATGGCGAGGGCGATCATGTATTGGTCGCTGTCCAGAGTGAGGGTGCCGGTTTTCGGGTCGATTTCCACGTTTGCGGCTTGGGCGATCTTTTTCATCAGGTCGGTGTTGTCTCCGCTGATGGTGACGTGCTTGCCGTCCGGTGTCTCCTTGGCCGCAAGTTTGACCTGTTCGAATTTGGCGACGGCGTCGCCGGTGACTGTGACTTCGATGGTTTTCGAATCCGGCGTGTTCTGCAGGCTGGCGACGAGGTCGTCGACCGCTTTGCGCGTGAGTCCGTAGGCTTGTGCGGCGGCCTCGGCTTCCTCCGGTGTTTTGCCGAGGGATTGCATGAGGCTAGTGAACGCGTCGTGCGCCTTGTCGATGTTCGGGTAGATGTCGTTGAGGCTGTCTCCGTTCTGGGCTTGCGCTTTGGCGCATTTGAGCGCCGCGTCGGCGATGTCGTTCAACGCGCTCTGGTTTTTCCGTCCGGCTTCCGTGTTCAGGTCGAGGGTCTTGGCGTTCTTCCCGATGGTGTCGTTCGCGGATGCGATCTTGTCTGCGAGGTCGATTTGCGCGTCCGACGAGCTGATGGCGAACCCGTAGTAGGTCTTCATCGCGTCGATGACTTCGGAGAGCGCGCCGGCGGTGTCGCTGGCGGCGTCTTTGGTCGCTCCGAACGCTTCAGCGAGGATGTCGTCGGCGCTGGCCGCGTCTTGGGAGCTGGATGCCGACTGGTCGGCGGCGTCGGCTCCTGTCAGGAGCGCTCCGGTCTTGTCGAGGCTTGCCTGCGTGGTCTCCTTGTCGGCTTGTGCGAGGTCGGCTGCTGAGATTTCGGCGTTTTTGTAGTTGCCTTGCAGTTCCGTGAGACTTTGGGAGATGACGTGGTATTCGTTGCCCGTGACCATATTGCCTTGGTCGGCGAGTTTACTGCGGTATGCGTCGATCTCCTTGTAGACTTCGCTGACGGCGTTTTTCTCGCCTTGGATGGCTTTGATATACGTGCTGTGTTTGATGCCGACCTTGTCGATGGCCTGCCACACGTTGTCGTAGCCGGTGGTGAGACGACCGAGCCAGTTGTCGGTGACCCTCGCGCCGGACGAGTCGGACAGCGCCTTCTCGTAGTATTGCGCGGCGGAGGTTCCCTCCTGCAGGGCGTTCGACAGTTGCGTGGACCGCTCCTGGGCTTTCTGCTGTTCGGAGATGAACGCTCCGAGGACCGCCGTTGCCGCAGTGATCGCGACGCCCCACGGGCCGCCGAGCAGGTCGATGACGCCCGCGCCAGCCTGCTTCACGCCGTTGATCGCTGTCTCGCCCTTGCCGAGGGTGACGGTTCCGTTGGCGATGTCGCCGACTGTGGCCCCCATGGCCGAGTTGATCTGGGTCAGACCGGCTGCGAGCTGCGGGGCGGCGGTCTTGGCGCGCTGGATCGGGTCGACGAGCAGGGCGATCGCGTTGCCGGCCGTACCGGATGACGCTTCCAATGGCGTCAGTGCCTTGTGCAATGCGACGGCTCCGCCGATCGCGGCGGTCAGAGCGATCGCGCCCTGCTGGACGGGAGCTGGCAGAGACGCGAACGCGTCGACGAGCGTGTCGACGCCTTGCACGAGGGTGCGGAGCGCTCCCTGCGAGCCTTCGCCGAGGTTGATCATGAGGGTTTCGAAACTGCCGGAGAGCTGTTCGAGGTCGCCTTTGAGGTTGTCGTTCTTCTTCGCGGCCACGTCCGCAGCGAATCCACTGTCGGACACAGCCTTCGTCCATCCGGCGATGCCCTCCGAGCCTTCCGAATAAAGCACGTTCGCGGCTCGCACCGCGTCGGAGCCGAAGATGACGCTCAACGCGGCGTTGCGCTGCTCCTGCGTCAGACCGCCCAGAGACGTCTTCAGCTGGCCGGCGAAGTTCTCCAGGCCGACGAATTGGCCGGACGCGTCGTATGCGCTGATGCCCAGCTCGTCCATCTGCGCCTGTGCCTCCTTGGTGGGGTTGGACAGGCGTTGGAGCATCGTCTTCAACGAAGTGCCCGCGTCGGAACCGATCATGCCGGCGTTGGCGAACGCGGACAGCGTGCCGACCGTCTCGGTCATGCTCACGCCCATGCTGTTCGCCATCAGACCGGCCTGGTTCAATGCGAGGCCTAGGTCGTGCGCGGATCCGACGGCCTTGCCGGCGCCGGCGGCCAGCGCGTCCGCGACCTTGCCGGCGTCAGCTCCTTCGAGGTTGAACTGCTTGAGCGTGGTGCTCATCAGTTCTGCGGCCTCGCCGACCTGCATTCCGTCGGACGCGGCCAAGTTCAACGCTCCGGACAGGCCGCCGGAGAGGATGTCCGCGGTGGACAGGCCGGCCTTGCCCAACGCGTCGATGCCCTCGGCGGCCTCGTTCGCGCTGTAGACGGTGTCGGCGCCCGCCTGGATGGCGGCGGCGCGCAGTTTCTGCATGTCGCCGTCGGACGCCTGCAGGTCGGCTTGGATGGTGCTCATGCTCTGGTCGAAGTCGGCGGCCATCTTCGTGGCTGACACGCCCAACGCCACGGCGGCCACGCCCATGCCCGCCATGATGTTCGTGGCGATCCGGCTCTTGCTGCCCGGCTTCTCCAACGCGGTGGAGAGCTTCTCCGCCTGCGTGCTCGCGGCGGCCATCTTCGTGGAATAGTTGGAGGTGTCGGCCGACAGGCGGATCATGATGTTCTCGTTCAACGCCATTGTCGGCATCTCCTTCTTCTAGTTTCTCGGTATGAGGCTCGCGGTCTGCGCGTGCGGTGCGAGCACCGTGCCGGATTCCTCGTATTTGCGCATGGCCCGTTCGCGTTGGAACGTGATCCAGCAGGTCTCCACCTGCGCTCCGGCGAACAGCCGGTCCACTTTGCCCTGGTCATGGCACAGGTCGGTGCTCAATCCGCACAGCGGGCATTCGTGGAGCCGCTCGTACAGGTCGAGGGCACGCATCCATCCGCGTTCCGTCTCGTCCCATTCGGCGGGGTCGTCTTCCGACGGTGTCCAGCCGAGCCATCGTTTCAGGCTGATGCCGAGACGTCGCGCGCACCGCAGGTCGTTGAGCAGGGCCGGCGCGTGCTCAAGCCTGTCCGCTAGGCCAGCCGCGTCAGTTCTTTTGGGATTTCGACCACCGGGGTGTTGAGCTCCTGCACGGTCTGCATGAGCGCGTTGACCTGGCTGTCGGTCATCGAATCGATGAGCTTGGCGAACTCGGCGCCGGTGAACTCCACGTCATCGCCGTCGGCCCATTCGGCGGATTCGAGCATGAGCGGTGCGGCCTCCTTGGCGATGGCAGGAAGGTCCTTGACCACACGCCCCTGCACGGTCTTGGAGTTTTTGAGGGTGATCTGCGCCCACTGGCTGGAGTTCAGTCCGCGGAACGTGACCACGAGCGTCTTGTGTTCGACGATCTTCAGCAGCGAGTCCAGCTGTTTGCGGACGGCGTCCTGCTCCCTGCGGCGTTCGGACGCCTCCGATTCGGTAGCATCCGCCGTGGCGTCAAGTTCGAGAATCCTGTTGCCGAGGCGCACGCTTTCCGCGAGCGTCTGCATGTCGGTGATGATGCGGTGTTGTGCCGTGGGTCGTGTGATGGTGATTTCCAAGTGTTCGTCCTTGTCTGTCCTTCGGTCCGTTCGGTGTTGCCCTGTCCCGCGTCGGACTGGTCTGGCGCGGGACAGGGCGTGCGTGTCGGTCATGCGACGGTGACGGTTTCCTCTTTGCTGCATGGGTCGGCGCTGAAGTTGATGGTGCTCATCTGGCGGCTGTTGATGCTGTGGGCTACGGGGATTTTGATGCCGATGGTCACGAGGTAGACGGAGATCACGTCTCCTGCCACGAATGGGGCGTCCACGGTCTTTCCTCGGCGGCGGACGATCCAGCAGCGTTTGCCGCAGGTGAGTGTGTCGACGGCTTTGTTGAAGTTGGCGGCGTCGGAGGTGTTGACGTTGTCGATGAGGTCCATGCTGCCGTCGGAGAATTTCTCCTGTCCGGGAATCTGGCCGACGGTGGCGGAGGATTCGCGGTCGTCATCGACCATGTCCTGGCTGTGGGTGAGGTGCCAGCCGGTGGCGGACAGGTATGGGCTCAGGTCGAGGTTGGAGCCGCTGTTGAGTTCGGAGGCGGTTGGTTTCAGATAGTTTTTGATGCCGGATTCCTCGACCATGATGGTTCGGAATTCGCCGTCTCCGAGGTGTGCTGGGACTTTTTGCATGGTGTTTCCTTTCATGTTGTTTCCGGCCAGCCGATCCGCCATGTGAGCACGCGCATCATGTATGGCGTGCCGGTGTCCGGGTCGGTCAGGTCGCTTGGGTTGCTGCCGGTGTCCACGTCTCCGATGAGCGGGGACAATCCCGGCATGTCGGAGAGGGCTCCGTCGAGTCTTTCCGTGAGATGCGAGGCGAGTGTGTCGACGCTTGTCTGGCTTCGTGCGACGATGCGGATGTCGAGTCTGCCGATGTGCAGGTCGGTGGATTGGCTTTCCGTGTGCGTTCGGCTGGTTTCGGTCAGTCCGATGACGACCCATGGTGGGGTTTTGCCGGCTGGAGCGATGCCGTCCGTGTACACGTCCCAGCCGCGGATCTCGCCGACGAGCCGGAGGACGGATTCCCTGACCTTCAGGAAGTCGGTCATAGGCTCGTCCCGGCTTCCTCGACGTATCGGGCGGTGGTCTCGAACTCCTGTTCACCGTGTTCGTAGAAGCGGTGGGTGCCTCCTCCGCCATGGGCGCCTCCGAAGAACGCGATGTTGGCGAGGCCGCCTGCTGTCTTGACCGGCGCGATGTCCGCCTCGACCCTCATGCCTTCGGTTTTGATCTCGTAGGCGATGGGTATTCGGCGGAAGCTCGAATGGCTGCTCGACGCGAGATCCGCTTTGACCGCGGTTTTGATGTTCTGTGCGCCTTTCTTGACGGCGTTGGCCGCTTTGATCGGCGCGCGGACGCTCGCGACGGTGAGTTTTCTCGCCAGTTCGTCGAGCTCATGGGAGTCGATGCGCACTATGAGCCTCCTTCCATCGGGATCTCCTGCACGTTCCATCTTCTGGCGGTGGAGTGCGTCTTTTCGGATTGCATGTTCACGAGCCGGTATCGGCGTCCGACGAGTGCCGGGTCGGCCGATTCCACGACGGTCGCCTCGTATCCCTCGCGCGGCGTCGTGGCCGTGACGGGAAGGTGGAGGTAGAGGCCCCATTCCGGGACGAACGCTCCGACTGAGCCGTCGCCGTTCACGTTGTGCTGCTGTCCGGCGATGCCGCCGGCCGTCTGCACTTTTCCCTTGCCGTCGTAGACGACTTGCTGTGACACGGTTTCGGCTCCGGTGGCCGGGTCGACCGTGACCGTGCCGGGCGCGGTGACGCGTATCCGGTCGGTCATGAGGTTTTCCGCCCATCGGCGCATTCTCGTCAGCGTCCTGTTGCTCATCCCGTCACCTTCATCATGAGGAACGGTTCGCCGTCCTCGTCGTCCGTCCAATACCGGTTCATGTCCGTGTTGGCGGATTCGTTTCTGGTGGAGTGCAGGATTCCGAGGCCGGCGATGACCGGGGACTGGTCGGCCACGAGCTGGTCGAGCGTCTCCTTCTCGCTGGCGGTCAGGTAGGCGCCGGCCTCGTCAACCTTCCGGCTTCCGCCGTCCATGGCGTCGTCGATCTGGCGCGTCCACTGCGTTTCCGCGTTCGGATTGCTCCACAGGCGGCCGGCGCAGGTGATGCACACGTCCTGCAGGTCCTCCGGCAGGTCCGGTCCGGACCATTCGCGCCGCGTGTATGCACGGATGCGGTTGGACGCGAATCTGAGCGCCATGGCGGCGCGTTTGCCGTCGGCCGACTTCTCGTCGATGTCCTCGCCGAGCCATTCGGCCAGCTGCGAGACGGTGGCGAATGGTTCACGCGCCATCATGCGCCTCCCCGTCATTTGGATTCGGAAGCGGCGACCGCGTCCGGGACGATGAATCCGGCGGGATACTGCGTGCCCTTCTTGGCCACGCGGGTGACGGGGTTAGCGACCTGGAAGCCGACGCGCATGACCACTCGCATGATCTGGCTGTCCTGCTGCATCGCGTTGTACACGATGGCGCCGGCGGAGTTGGAGATGACGCCCTGGTCGAACACCTTGTAGGTGATGTCCTGTCGGATGCCGACGATGAATTTCGACCAGTCGGCGGCCAGAAGCACCGCCTTGGAATCGTCCCAGCTGCCGTTGAGGACCTCGTTGCACGGGTATCCGTACAGGTTGGCCGGCTGCTTGTCGGTCAGGTTCGGCGTGTAGATGGGACGGTTGTTCGCGTCGCGCAGTTCGGTCAGCTCCCAGTTGAGGCCGGGCTTGCTGGCGAAGCCGTTGATTGCGTAGCCTTCCTTCGCGAGGGTCTTGCCGAGGGACGCCACGTCGGCGGCGAGGTCCTTGCCGGTGCCCTGGGTGATGGTGTTCTTGGCGTTCTTCGCGCCGGCGAGGATGTCATTGCCCCACGTGGACGGCTTGTCCACGCCGAAGATGGCGGCTTGGTCGATCTTCTTGCCGAACGCCTCGGCGATCAGCGGCTTCATGGTCTCGAACAGGTTGATGGACGCGTCCTCGCGTACGGAGTCCGGAATCGGGACGAGTACCGCGAGTTCCTCGGCGGTGATGTTCACGTCCTCCCAACCGCTCTTGGTGGTCTCCTTGAGTCCGCCTTCGGACACCCAGTACGCTTCCGGAAGGGTGGCGAGGACCGGCTGGGTCTTCTTCTTGGCACTCATCCTCATACGCTTCGCGCGGGTGAGCATGACGCTCTTCTCCGGCATGGTCTGGATGATCTCCTGGCTGATCTCGTCGGGGATGAGGGCCTGTCCGAGGTCGTTGCGCTGGATGCTGGAATTGAAATTGTTTGCCATTGTCTGCTCCTTGTATGGCGGTCAGTCGTTGTTGTCGAAGGCGTCGCGCATCCAGTCGGACGGACGTGACGGCTTGGTCGGGTCCATTCCTCCCGTGGGCTTCGCCCGGTTCGCCGGATTGCGAAGATCCGGCTTCTGCTGCGCCGTGGCCTGCGCGGCGTATCGCGCGGCGAGCTTCGCCGCCCTCGCCTCGATTTGCTCCGGGGTTCCTTCTCCCACCAGTTCGCGGTCTTCGGCCGTCAACTGCGGGTGAGCGGCGAGCGCGCGGCTCCAGGCGTTGTCGGCTTCGAGGCGTGCGATCTTCTGGTTGGCTTCGTCGAGGTCTCGTTGGGTTTTCTCCGTTTCGGTGAGTTTGGCGTCCTCGTATGCGCGGTTCTTGTCGGCGAGTTCGCCGTTCTTGTGTTTGAGGGTGCCGTTTTCCTCGCGGAGGTTCTGGATGAGTTTCCATGCGGTGGCTGGGTCGAACTGTTGTCCTTCGCGTTCCCATGGGGCTTGCGGCTCCTGCTGGCCGTCCGTCTGTCCTTCCGCGTTGTTCGCGTCCGGTTCGGACTGTTGGGCGCCGTCGGGTTCGTTCTGGACGTTGCTGTCCTGCTGGTTGTCGTCTGCCACTGTGGGCTCCTTCCTTTTGTTGCCGCCCGTCCTGCGGGCATGAAAAAAGCCCGTCGGGGCTTCCCGATGGGCTAAAGATGTGATGTTCGGCTTTTAGGCTTCCGGCATTGGCTTGAGGTTTCTGCGGACCTCGTTGGAGATGTACTTGTCGAGGTCCGTGTTGGCTTCCCACTGCGCTTCGCCGGTTTCGACGTTGACGAGGATGTATGCCGGCGGACCGTAGCATCCGCCTTTTGCCATTCCCGGCCAGGTGTAGTAGTAGAGTGCCAGTCCGCCGTAGATTCCTTCGGGCTCGTGCAGTATGACGCCGTGATGCTTGGCGAATTCGTCGGCGGCCTTGTCCAGTTCGCGTCTTGTTTTCATCGTCGCATCGCCTTCTTCGGTTTGATGATCTCGTACGCGTGGTCCCTGACGATGTCCTTGTCGTCGACACGGAACATGCGCACGCTTCTCACATCGATGATATCCCTATCGAGGTAGTCATCCAATCTGGATATTTTGCCGTTCTGCGGGTCTATGACGATGGGTTCGCCTCCGTTGGTGCGTGCCGAGGGGCGTTCGATGATGACGATGTGGCCCTGCTCGTGATTGTTCACGTATCCGAAATGCATGCACCAGCGCTGGCCGATGCCGACATGCCGTTCGATCCTGTCAACGACATTGCCGCGGTTCGGGCTGCCGACGGCGAGGATACGTGGATGCAGCCCGGTCGCGCGGTCCACCCACATGCTGTTCGGGTTTTCCGACAGTCTGTCCTGCGTTGAGCTGGTCCTCGCCCTGGCCTCGACGTCGTAGCCTTTCCTTCGGGCGTCATATGCGACGACGCACGACTGGCAGTTGGTGGAGCATCCCCACTTGTGGTCGGCGAATCCGGGATTGGACGTTCCCCTGTCGGCCTGCGTGATGCTCATCGGCTTTCCGGGATGCGCGAGGACCTTGGAGAGTTCGGTTTCGCGTTTCCTGAGGACCTCCCTGCGTTTTTCGGCGCGTTCCTTGCTGGTTTTCGCACGGTATTCGGGCGTGCTTCTGTAACTATGCGAGTCACGGTAGTCTCCGGTCCTGCGCATGACCGGCAGAATCTGGTCGTATGTTCTCGCGGTGCCTTTGGGCAGGCTTTCGGCGGCCTCGTAGTAGTTGTCGATCCACTGTTTCTCCTTGTCGGAGGGGTTCCAGTCGCCGTACACCACTTCGACGGTGCATCCGCAATGCGGATGGAACTTCTCGCCGTCCGCCTGGCGGCGCAGGGCCTTCTGTTCGCTCGTGTACACGGGGCCGCGGCTGCAGAGCATCGCGCAGAACGCGCATGGATGCCCGTCGGACACGCGCCGCCATCCGATGGCGCGCGCGTCCTTGGCGGCCCACTGTTGCAGGGTGAGGCGTCCTCCGGTGAGCACGGCCTCGTGGAACATGCCGATGAACAGTTCGCGTGCGGCCGCGTACGCGGCCTCCTGCGTCTGCCCCATGGCCACGTGCCACAGGATGTTCGCCACGCCTCCCCATTCGAACTGTTTCCCCGTTTGGCTCCGGTTGAAGCGGGGCACTCCGACCTGTATGTCGCCGTCGCCCGTCTCGGCTTTGCGGAAGCGAGGCAGGTATTGTGCGGCCGTGTCGGCGCTGACCTTCCACCATTGTCCGAGCAGGTCGAGCATCGCCTTCTTCCAGATCGGCTGCGTACGGTCGAGGTCATTCACGTCGAGGGTGTTGTCCCACACGCGTCGCATCTGGCTGTCCGCGGTGATGGCGAGCGCGACCTGTCGTCTGCGGTGCTGGTCGGTCAGGAGGGTGCCTTTAGCTGTTGATGCCATCGTATGCCCCGTTTCCGTTGAGTTGTCCGATTTGGATTTGGGTTGCGATGTCGTCGGCTGTGGGGTGTTGTGCGGCGTATTCGCGCCATGCGTCGGCTTGTGGTTTGGAGATGCCGGGGATCATGTCCCAGACGAGTTGGTCGGGGACGTGGAGCATTTGGACGGCTTTGCCGAGTGCGTCGACTGCTTGGCTGATGGTTCTTGTGTCGGTGTCTTCCCATTTGGGGAAGAGGTGGAAGTTGGCGGCGTCGTCGGGTCGGTTTTCGGCGGCTGAGGCGAGTCGGAGCGTGTCCATGTGGCTGATGCCGAAGGCGCGGCGGCGTTCGTTGCGTTTCGCGTAGAAGCCCGCTCTGGATTCCTCGATGCCGGCGTCGCCGACGTTGGTCATCTTGCCGAACGCCGTGGTCGGGGTTTGGCTGACGGCGGCGAGTTCCTCGACGTCGCTGGTTTTTGCTGCGACGATGTTGGCGAGGTCGGTTTCGGGGAGGCTTCCGAATTTCACGTCCATGCCTCCGGCGAGGACGCTGTCGTGTTCGATCTGGAGTTTTTTGGCTTCCTTTTCCGCTTCGGTCAGTCCGCTCATGTCGAGGCCGGTGGCGGTTTTGACTTTCCAGCTGTTGTAGTGCTGGGCGAGCATGCGGTCGTAGTTGTCCTTGTTCAGGCGGCTGGCCATGCGGATGTATGGTTCGACCTCTCCGGGCACGCGGCCCTGCAGGTCGCGTTGGTTGCAGTACCTGACGATCGGGCATACCGGGTTGCCGTCCGGCGCGGTCACGCCGTGTGGCGTCTGGCCGTCGAATTGCCATGTGCCGCCGGTCTTGCGCCATGTCCAGATGTTCCGTGAGTCCCAGAGCTGGTATTCGACGGCATGGTCGTCGAGTTTGCGGCGTCGCATGAAGATCTGCGGCCAGTTGTCGGATGCGGGGTCGTCGTAGAGGGCGATCGCGTCGCGGGGACTCCAGCAGTCGATGCGGGCGTGGAGTTCGTCCGACGATTCCTCGCCCCGGACCGCCGTGTATGCGGCGCCGTAGGCGATGGCCTCGCGGTGCAGTGCGATCTGGCGTTCGCCCATGCGGTTGCGCTGCCATGGCTCCCAGAAGCGTTGAGCGTCCCCGGTGTCCTGCGTCTCGGAGTCCACGCCTTCCAGGTAGAGGGTCTGGGCGAGCGTGGTGACGACGAGGCCGAGCCATGGGGTCTCGCCCATGGCGCGCAGCATGCGGTGTTCCATGGTCGCCCCGGCGTTCAGGCGGATGGGCTTGGGGTTCCACCGCCACCAGCGGTCTATTCTGTTGAGTTTCGGCGTCTCGTTGTCGAACGCCGGGATGAGCAGCGTGCTCAGCGCTTCGAACGCCTGCTTCTCGTTGTCGTAGCCGGTGGTTACCATAGCTGTCCTCCTCCGCTTCTGGAGTTCCTGTTCAGGTATTCGCGTCTGACCATGCGCGCTCCGATGGCGCATATCGCGAGGTCGATCTTGCGTTTCGACTCGCGGCTTTCCTTGGCGATGCTCATGCCGACCCTTGTGGGCTGGCGTCTGGCGTTGAGCATATGCAGGCGCAGCCTGGCGTCGCCGTCGTGGGGGAAGTCTCCCTCCGCGATGTCGGTGTACGCCTGGTCGACGGCGGTGACGAACCTGCGTTGGATGTCCGTGTTGATCATGTCGAACATGACGGCGTGCCTGTCCCGGCCGGACGGGACGGCCCATGTCTTGAGCCGGCGCCCGTAGTCGCGGTGCCACCGGTCGAACAGGGCATCCCAGTATCTCAGGCCTGTTTCGGAGTCCAGCACGTGGCTGGGGTCACCGAAGAATCCGACCACGTCGTACGCGTGGAACGCCGCGCGCACCGCGTCGTCGACGCTTTCCCTGGGCACGCGCCAGTCCTTTCCTCGCTCACCGGCCGGTTTCTGCCACACGCCCAATGGTTTGACGAATCCGTCGGAGACGCGGCAGGCCACGAGCGCCGTGCTGTCGTCGTTGAGCGAGCAGTCGAGGAACATGCTGATGCGCTCACCGTGTTCGAGCGAAAGCTCCGGGTGTTCGTTCTGGTCCCATTCCTGGTGGGTGACGAACGCGTCTTCCGGCGCGGTGGACTGGTTGTACCATTTGCGCCGGGATTCGCTCACCGGGTTCTTCGGGTTGAGGATTTCCTTGCTGATGCGTTCGATGGACAGCCAGGTGCTGTCGCCGCGCACGTCCTCGATGACCTTGCCTATCGTGTCCTCGGTCATCGGACTGTCCGGCGCAGCTTCCAACGAGTCGTAGAGCAGTCCGAAGTCCATGTATTTCGGACGCTTGCCCTCGTCGTCGCTGTCGGGGTCGCCTTGGGTTCCGTCCCATGCCTCGCGCACCCTCTGTCCGACGCTGTCCTCGCCATCGCGGTAGGCGTTGCAGATGTCGAGCATCTTGACCGCGACGCCCTCCTCGCGTTTGGCCGCGTTGCCGGAAAGCACGCCGTCCATGTCGCTGCCGCCGTTGGACGAGTTCCAGTTCTGCGTCTCGTTGCGGATCACGAATGTCGGACGTCCGCCCTCCAACGCCAACGGCGAGCTGGTGACCGCTTCGATCTGCCGGCTGTCCCCCATCGCGTACATGTTGAGCTTGCCCAATTGGATGCCGTAGTACTTGCGTGTGGACGCCGGCAGGAGGCCGGGCAGAAGCTTCATGGTGTTCTTGGTCTGTTCCTGGCTGACCGCGCACACCTGCACCCACGCGTTCGGCTCGTCCCTGCCGACCGGATCTCCGCTCTCGGGATCCCAATGGTCGAACGTCAATGGGGCGAAGCACGCGCCGCATGCCCCTCCGGCCGCCATCGGGTCCTTGCCCCAGCCTTTGAGCCGCTGCAGCACGGCGTTGTCGTGCAATGGGCGTCCGTGGTCGTCCAGGGCCCAGAACCACAGCCAGAAACGCGCTTGTTCGCTGGTCCACTTCCACGGCAGTCCTTTGGATGAGTCGCGAAGCCAGTAGCCGCTCCATCCGAGGAACTGCCAGCCGAGCGTCACCCGCGGAAGGATCCACCCATGCTCGTCACGGCGCCATGTCGGTCCGATGAGTATCGGGTCAGTGTTCCATTGCGGCGCCGGTTCGTCGGCGAGCATGTCCCGATACCAGTCGGAGATCTCGCGGATCTCGCTTTCGCGGCTTGGGATGAACGCGGCGGCCTTCAGGTTGCTGCGTAGTCTTGCCATCAGCCGTAGGCTTTCTCCCATTTGCTGTCGTGCCATCGTTTGTTGACGGTGGCGCGCATCTGGCTGGATCTGCCGCCGTCCGCCGAGGCGTCCTCGGACTGTTCCTCGGGTTCCGGCATGTCGATGCGTTTGAGCAGGTCGGCCAGATGGGTCTCGTCGCGGCGCAGTTCGGGCAGGAGCGGGTGCACGACGAGCTGTCCCTGACTTCCCTCGGTGGTGAGCTCGTCGCCGAGGGCCCTGCGAATGCGTCCGATGCGGTCGGCGGTGTAGCAGGCGTTCTCCAGTGTGCGGTACTCGCTTTCGGTGAGCTCCCATTTCGCGGTGATGTCGCGCCAGAGCCGTTGGCCGCGGCCGTTTTTGATCAGTCCGGCCGGCATACGGTGGGAGGCCGCGTCCTTGGCCATGCTTCCTCCCTTCGTAAGGTCATCCGAGTCTGTCGAGCAGGCTGAAAAGGAACGTGAGGTCGGCCAGTCTGGCCGGCGAATCGCGGAACGTGCGTCCTGTGACCGTGATGTAGCGTCCTTGGCTGTAGGCTTCGGCGTTCATGATGCCCCGCACCCTGATTCCGGCGCGTTCCGGCATCAGTCCCCAGATGTGCAGGCCGTCGCCGCCGGGGCTTATCTCGATCCATGTCTTTCCCTCGACCGGCGCGATGAGGCATTTGGCCCAGTCGGCGAGGTATCCGCGCGAGTCGTAGCAGTGGTCGAGGTCGATGCAGGCGATTCCACCGCCCAGCGCGAAGCCCAGTCCGTCGCCTGCGGTGGACGCCTCGGCCGCCTCGAACGTGCTCCACGTGTCCGGATCGGTGCTGGACGCCACGGCGCCGTCTATCGTCAGCGGAATTTTCGTCGTTCCGTCGCCTCGGACCACCTTGCGCCATCTGACCCATCGGTCGACCAATGCCATGCGCGCCGGAGGGTTGAGCCTTTTGCGGTTGGCCTGCTTCCGGCATGCGTCGGAGCAGTAGCGGCGGCGTCTGCCGCGACCGGTCTGTTCGGGGAGCTCGATTCCGCATGTTTCGCAAGCGTTCATACTCCCCATTATATTTGTTTTTCTCTCAGAAAACGCTGTATACCAGTATTTTCAACCGTTTTTATTATTTCGTGACATCAGTAAAAAACGTTTGTCCGGAAAAACGTGGAAGGCGTCGCGAAAAGCTGTGCCATGCCCGTACGTCGCAAAAACAGGGATATGCGGAACCATCTCGATGAAACGATGGAAAAACGTCGAAGCGCGAAAAACGGGACGGAGAAGCGTACGTACGACCTGAGTTGCTATCGGCGGTTAGGGCCTTGGCGCCGGCGGAGTCCTCCCCCACCGGTATCGACACCTCAGTCAGCGGCCGATCAGGCCAGGGTGACGTTCATTCGGATGCTTTCTCAGTCTCTTGTATCTTCTGTTCCTTTCAGCGCTCTCGCGCGCCGTCTTCGCCTTGTGGCAAGCATAACTCAACCATTGCAGATTCTCCAAGGAATGGTTGTCTCCAGGAATAATGTGATCGCAATCCGTTCCGATTCCATCACAATCCCTCGCATGAATCCTCGCTTCGCAGCGTCCATGCGCCCGAGCCTTGACCATGGCCCTGCGGCTCTCCCAATCGTCGGGCAGTCTGAATCTTCTGTCGCTGCTGTTCCAATGCATCTGATTGCGCATATGCCACCATCCGTCCACCAAGGTCAGGTGGGATAGGTGCCTTCGGCGGGAGTCGAACCCGCGCATACACGCGGCCGCAAGGAAGAGGATCCGAAGATCTGCGACCGGTGCGATCTGCCACTGATTCCTACGAAGGCATGGACAGGCGGTTTGAGCATCACCGCATCACGGAATCGCGGGATTGGCTTGCCTGCCACTGTTGGTGTATGCCCACTCTGACGTGGAGTGGGCGGAGCGTGTCCGATATGCCGTTCGGACAGGACGGTGTTACGTAGCCCAAGGAGTTAGGAGAATCCATGGCGGATATGAAAAGGGTTCAAACCAAGTCACCTCGGTTTGAACCCTCTAATCCACTGACAATTCTGCGTTGCACTTTCGATTTTGTCAAATCGAGTCGCGTCGCACGACCTGTCCATGCACGTCGGAAAGCCTGTACAATGGCCGTCCCTTATCGTTCTCACCGGCCGGCTGAAGCCTGCCACGCTTACGCCACGAGCGAATCGTATTCGCATTGCACTGGAACCCGCATTCGCGCAGCAGCTCAGCACACTCCCCCGCCGTGAACGCCCTGCCCGATTCGATGCACTCCCGCAGGAAACCCAATCGCACATCGACCACGCGATAAGCGTTGCCGCACACCGGACAATCAACGCTCACCGCGCCGACCTCCGCACTCAGCTCCACTCCACACAGAGGATTCAGGCACCTGCCGATGCCGTGCCTGGATGGTGGCACGTCGATGATGGCCAGCGTCTTGCGCGCCAACCGCTCCCAGTCATGCCAGATCAAACCGATGTCCGGCAGTCGGTTCAACCGCTGGCATGACCAGCATGCCTTGAGCATGTCGACGATGGACGGGACCGCGATGCTTGTGGCCCATGGCATGGCCGGCGGCGCATACAATCGACACCACAACGCCGTCACCGCATCCTCGATCTCCTGCAGATGGTCAACGACCGAGAGTCTGATCGGCGTGGGCGCGGACTGCAGGTTGACACGTCCAGGCTGGTGGCCTCCGTAATGCGCCGTCGAATCCAGGAACTCGCGCAGGGCTTGGATCCAGATGGGATAGTCGTGGATCCATCCCCTCAAAGTGGTCTCGCACTTGTCGCACATCGTGGCCTGGATACGGCACTCCCCGCCGCACACTCTACATGTTGTGGTTGCTTCCCGTTTTTTGCCCATATGTTGCGATTTTATCATTTTGGCCATCCCGAATCGAACATCAGTTCCATTTCAGGTATTCCCGCCCACGGGTCGGGATTATCGGGATCCGGACGCACCGTCGGGAACCCCTCAAGGGTCGAATAATGGAATTCCCTCCCGCTCATGTCGGCGGGTTTGACACTGACAGGCATGAGCGCACAGTCGTGCGCGCCCAAGTATATTCCATCCGGACTGATACCCAACGGTCCAGCGACCGTTTCCAATCGGATTGTGTCCGTCTGCGCGATGAGACGGATCCGGATGAGCTGCCGGCCGAGGATGATCGCGGTGGTCAGGTCATCGCCGGTGATGATGCCGGCGTCCCATGACTGCCAGACAACGTCGCGTTCGCTGAAGACCCATCGTCCACACGAACAGACGACCGGCACAAGGTGCGCCGGATTGCCTGGCGGCGCGAGCCGGCGCATCCACAATGGTGGTTTACGGCTCATCTCGCCACCAGTCGATGAGGTCGGTAATCCTCCAAGCCGTCTCGAAAAGCATCAGCATGACGAATCCCAGGATGAACCCGGACACCTCAACGAGAAGACTTGCAAAATTTCGGATGCTTCTCATCATGCGTCCTCACTCTGGTTTTCGACCTCGACCGGTATCGACCCGGAATAACCGAGCAGAGAGCGGCACTGCTCGGCGGTCTTGTGATATGCGTCGATTTGAGCTTTGACCACTGCGTAAGCAGCCATGTCATGCTTCTGCAGCAAAGCATTGGCAAGCCGTAATCCCCTAATCTCGCGCTGCTCGCACCATTCGATGATTTCGTTCAGTGTCCTGTCTTTTTCAGTCACGTTCGTCGCCATCACATTCCTCCTTAATCAAGGCTCCGTTTGATTGATTTCCAAATCTATTGGCCGACTTGCTTTTCCAAGTCATCCAACCTTAATCAAGGCTCCGTTTGATTGATTTCCAAATCTGCTCCAGCTCAGCATCCGCCAAGCCACTATCCCGACCACGCCGCAACAGATCATCATGAATCTGGTGTTCGTTTTCGGGATGATTCTTGTATCGTCCGTACGCCCAGGCGTGCAGTGTGCTGTTGCGTTGGCCTTCCGGCACCGGCGTCATATCCGGCGTCCCCTGCGAATTGGACGCGGCTGGCCTGCCGGCCATGACATCATCCAAGCTCAATGCTGGCGCCTCCGGCTTCGGCTCATTCGTATAGCCGAAATCCTTGAGCATACGCATGATTGCCTCGCTCGCTTCCGGCACCACGCCTGAAGGGAGATCCACCAGCTCATACCGTTTGCCGTCGATGACACTGCCGGGACCAAGCACATAACCCTTGTTGCTGACACGCAGGTCGATCGGCAGATTCTGCTCATGCACCGCATTCTTCAGCAAGCTGACATCCATGCCTGTTGGCATGCGATAGTACAGGTGCACGCCATGCGGTGTTTTCGTGACCAACGTGGCCGGAAGCATGTCGGTGCCATAGTCGCCCGTCAACGCCTGCAGACACTGCCAGCCATCAGGACCATCAGCTTCAGAAGGCTTGTCACAGTCGATGACGAAGCAGTCGCCAAGCGGCACGACGGCATAACGGCTCATCTTGCCGGTCACGAAAGTCGAATCCACATGGTTCTCGTCCGACGGATTCAACCGCTTCCACGACAGCGACACCTTCCCGTCGACCGGACCACCAGTCTTTCGCGCCTTGCCTTCGCACGGCGCGAAACCGACCTGGCCAGCCAACGCGGCATCGACGATGCCGGCCAGATCATGACAGTCACCCACATCGTCCAACGGATGCAGACTGTCACGGTTCGGCTTCGACAAGGCTTCCTGACGCCAATCCTTGATTGACTCCGCATCAGTGCCGAGAGCGGCCTTGCGATACACGTCGAAACGGTCACGGTTGACGACGCGGACGACGCGCGGCTGCCCTTTGCCGGGCAATGCACGAGAACGTGCATTCTCCAAACCAAGCACATCCATCAAAGACTGCGGAACGGTCGTATGGAATTCCTTACGATAATCACCCTTCACGGCCACCGGATCTCCATACTGTTCCTCATTCGACGCAATCTCACTGATCAGCCAATACATCTCATCGCTGATATTGCGCGCAGGACTCAGATTCACAATCTCCGGCTCGTCAGACCGCTCCCACAACCGGCACGACAACACGAAGAACGCTGCGGGATGCCGATGACAGAAACCCTCGATCGCATGATATTCGTCATACGAACGACCCTTCGACTGGTGGAATTCCACCTTGATGAAACGACGCACGTCCGAATTCTCGGCGGTATCCGCGAACTGCATGTTCGTCAGAATCAGCATCGTCGCGGTCGGCGTCATCACACGATAACGGCCACCAGTCACACGGGCGTTCACCTGCGAGCCGGTCGACAAGGCACGTAGCAAGGGGAGCATGTCCTCAGTGACCGCGCAAGCCTCATCATCAATGGCGAAAGCCTTGCCGTCCATCTCATCATTCATGCTCTCGCGGCCAAGCGTGTAGCCGCCACCATTGCAGTACGATTGCACGCTGAAACCTGGAAACACCTTGCCGACGCCCAACACGCCGAGCAACGCCTGACGGGCGATCAGCGTCTTCCCGTCACCGCCATGCCCGGACAGGACGTAAGACAATTGTTTGAATGGTTCGAGCCATGGTGTGGCAAACATGCGACAAAGATTCGCATAGGACTTCTCATCCACCGTCAACCATTCGAGAATGCGCTTCGCGTCCTTCAAAGCCTGATTTCCCATACCGACAGGAGAGAAAGTCTGTGTGACCGCGATATCTGGCTCATCCTGCAGGCAGACGACTTTACCATTACGTCGCACCCACACGCAGGGGTCGCAGCGTACGCCGCGTTCGACCTGTTCGAACCATTGGCTCCGCTTCGCCTCGCGCATAATCGCGCCCGAGTAGAGCGGGTTGCGTTCACTGCTACGAGCGTTGCCGCCGATATGGTATTCGTCCTCGATGGTCTTGACCGGATGCCAGCTGTTGAGGATGAGTCTTTCGCCTTCATGGTCGGCCATGTCGGGGTCTCGACGCCAAAGCCTGTCCTGTGACGGACAGTAACGAAGATGGCCTTCACGGAGTTCCCAGATGGCTTTCTGGTAGCCGGCAGCCACGACTGGCTCTTTTTTACGCCGGTCGTTCTCACCGCCGCCTTGGCAGATGAGCTTAAGGTTGTGGCCTGTGATGGTCGTGATGATTGTATGGTCGTTCGCCGGCGTGAAGGTGAGTGCGAGCATGTGAAAGATTCCTGCGAATTGGGCTGGCAAGTCTTCGGTCGGTATCGGCTGGTATTTGCGGTAGTCCCTCATTTTTCACCTCCTTTTTTGCTGTGCCGTTCCATGCCCATAACACACAACACAAAACAACAAAAATAAATACATATATAAAAAACAATGGAACATTGGTTGTCTGTTTATATATGGTTGGAATTCCGGCACTTTCGCTGTGCCAACGCTTTGGCACAGAATGGCACATGTGCCGTTTTTTGATGGTGGGACCATGTTCCACTGTGCCAACCTGTGCCGTTTCCATAGGTTTCCTCTCGAAGAGTTTCATCATGTTTGGAACAGCGCCCGTCATGCCAGTTGTAGCTGCAGTGGACGCTGTTCCCCTCTAAACCAGTCGAATTTGACGGGTTTAGAATTCAGGCTCTTGTCCACTGCCCGCGCCGAGCGCGTTGACGACCTGGTCGACCGGCTTGCCGAGGAGTCCCGCTATCTCCTGCACGTTTTTTCCTGCGGCCTGCAGTTGCGCGGCCTGCTGTTTTTCCTGCATGGTCAAGCCTGCGGGCTGTCCGAGTGTGACTGGCTGCCCGTAAGCGGCCTGTTGGGGCTGCTGTGGCGAGTATGACGGCTGGACGGCCTGCGGGTCGTTCATCGCCGCGTTCAGATCGGACTGCTTCTTCGGAGTGACGACGTAGTCGTAGATCTTCGCGTCGTTGTAGCCGCGGGTCTTCGCGGGCTGGGTGCGGGCGAAAGTGGCTTTCAAGTGGTCGCCGACGTTCGGATGGTCGCCGACTCCGGCCTGACGGCATGCGAGACGCAATTGGCCGATGTTGTAGCCTTTCACGTACACGCCTCGAATGCCGGAGTCTCCGACGCGATTTGGGTCTTGCAGTGTGGTCTGCAAGTGGATGACGACCTGCGGCTTCGGCTTGCCGTTCGGATAATACAATGGTTCGCCGGTGGTGAAGTCGGTCTGCTGTTCCGCGCGGATCTCGACGATCTCGCCTTCCACGCTGGTGCCGATCGGATCGTCCTTGCTGAACGCGCTGGGCGCGCCTCCCTGCATGACGTCGTCAAGGCTTAACGTTTCGGCGGGCTGCTGCTGCGCCTGTTGTGGCCGGTAGCTGGCTCCGCCTTGCTGGGTGAATCCGCCACCGTAATTGTTGTTTCCGAACATTGTCTTTTTACCTTTCTATTTTGTGTAGGTGGATTCGAGCAGCCCGATGAGCTGCCCCCATTTGTCCGGTATCGCCGGATATTGGTTTTGGTTGAGCTGGGAGAGGTCTCCGAGCTGGTCGTCCGGCCAGCTGCCGCATTGGAAGCAGTGGGTCGGACTGGTTGGCAAAGCGTGTATCCACGCGTCGCGCACGTTTGGTCCGTCCGATTCCTCGATGAGGTCAAGGAGGTTGACGAGGAGTTGCGCGCGGCTGAGCGCCCACCGTCCGGGTTTCGGGTCGAAGTCGAATTCGACCGGCAATGCGTCGGCCAGGCTGACGCTGTTCCTGGGCAGGAAGTAGATCGCGTTCCTTTTGCAGGGTTCGCCGTCGTTTTCCAATCCGATGCCGTACAGGCTTGCCTGGATGCGATATTGCTGGCTTGGACCGTTGGCTTTGACGTTGTGGATTGTGGTGGGGCCGGTGATTTTCCAGTCGATGGTCGTGTTGTTTTCCGCGTCGTACAGGTCGATGCTGCCGTGGATGCGCTGATGGCCGTGGAGTCCGTGGATGCTGCCCACGTCGACGTGTCTTTCGGCGTCGAAGCGTTTCACGGCCCATGGTTCTCCTCCATCGTCGTCTGGGACGGTGAATTCGTCCTTGCGGCCGTTGAACAGGTGTTCGAATCTTGAGTGGACGCACGTGCCGATGAATGGCAGCCATGCGGCCGACTGGTGTTTCTCCCATCCGGCGAGTCTGGCGGCCAGGCAGTGGAGGCAGTCGGTGCCGAGTTCGCTTGGCCCGATCTCCTTTTGCAGGTTTCGTGGCTGGTTGGCGATGTGTGCTTCGATGATCAGGCGGATTTCCTTCCATTCGTCCGATTCCTGCGAAGCGGATGGTGTGGCATCGACGAGTGCGGTGCCCATGTTGGCTTTCATGACTGTTTCAAGGTCGAGTTGTGAGCTCATATCCCACCCTTCCGCATTCCTCGTCGAGACGGGCCCAGAGGAAAGCCGCCAAGTCCCCCGCCTCTTGTGTGTCGATGATGTAGGCTTCATCCATGAATCCGGGCGCCTTGTCGTAATGGTCGAGCGTCTTGCTGAGCGCGCGGCCGACCGCCTCCTGGCTGATTGGAACGCGCGTCATTCGACCACCAGACTTGCCGCACCGGTCTTCACGCACCCGCGCAATGCTGGCTCGCCGACCTGGCTGACGATTTCGGACAATGCCTTCGGTTGGATCCGATAGCAGTCGGCGTACTGTTGCACAGGAAAGCGCCGTTCGAATGCTCTGGCATCGAGGTTGCGTTTGCCTTTGCGGATTTTCACGGTCAACGGTCCGGCAGCGTATTCGCCTGGCCCGCGGTTCTCCATGAGTTCGGCTTTCAATCCGTCGGCTTCTTCCTGCAGGTCGGCGATGCGGCTTTTCAGTTCCACGTACCGTTTGGCCAATGTTTCGAGGTTCTGCGCGCTCATTTGTCTGTTCCTTTCACGATGATGCTGGTTTTGGTGGGGATGACGCTGGTCTGGTGGTGCGGGTAGTGGCGTCGGTGCGTTTCCACGACGTCGAACGCGGGCGTGGTTCGCATGGCCGGCCCCAATGGTCCGCACGTGCGGCAGTACGGCACGTGTCCCCTCTGCTTGCTCATTCCACGTCCTCCACTGTCGATTGCGTCATGCTGTCGTCTTCGGTGGCGGGATTCGTTTCCTCGCACCGTCGGCTGATGATCACGGTGTCGCAGGTCCTTGGATTGCGTAGGAGCCGGCTGATGGCCGCGCCTTCCTTGACGACGTTCTGGCAAATGTCGATGCATTTCGCGACGGTTCCGGCAGGCGTGCCCATCAGACCCTTCTTTTCGATGGTCTGGTCCGCTTTGTCGATGAATGCCGCGGCTGCGTCGCCGATTTTGCTGGCCGCCGGGTAGAGGCTCGCGAGGTCGGCGCTCATGTCCTCGTCGTCGATGAGGGTCTGCACAACGTATTCACTGGTGTTTTTCATGGTGTTTTCTCCTATCTGGGTATGTATTCCTGTTTGAAGTAGATGCTGGCCCTCGTGCATGGCGTGTATGGCTGGCCGTGCCATGTGAGCGGGTCGCCGCTTTTCCGTTTGCGTGGCCTGCCGTGCGCGCCAAGCACGTACTGGTCGGGGCGGTGCACGTGCACGCTGGCTTCGATGATCTGCCGGTCGTCCGTGTAGGCGACGCCGTTCAACGCGTCGGTGAACAGTTTCGCCAGATTGTCCCAGTCACGTCCGCGCCGTGTTGCCGTCCAGAACGTGAGCGCCAGACAGACAGGGCCTTCATATGGCGGCAGGTTCGGATACCGGCTGCGCCATTCCGAGTACACGCGGTTCTCGGCTTCCCGCGTCCGCGTCGGGGTGATGCCGTGTCCCTGGTAGACGCGTGGACGACCTTTCGACTGCGGGTCGCCAGGCACGGTGAGCTCGCACACCATTGGCCATTCCGGCAGGCTTAATGTTTCGAGACTCAATCCAGGTCACTCCATTCGGGTGTTCTGCCGGTGGTGAGGAAGCCTCCGCGTCGGGTCCGCGCGTTGACGAGCAATCCCATGTCGGCGAGCCTGTGCACGTCGCCCATCACGGTGCTCCGGGGGATGTTGAGCCGTAAGGCCACCTTGTGGCTGCTGGGCGTCACTCCTTCCATCTGCAGTGCGATGATCGTCTCGTACACGCGTTGGATGCGTGGTTTCACGTCGATGTCACGCCGGGTGCGGCGTCTCATCCGCGTGATGTACTCGCGTTCGTCGTGGAGGAGCCGGTCGAGGTCGATGCCGGTCTCCTGGCTCCATGTCTTCGGCGAAGTGTGGTGGCCGTGGCTTCGGGATGCGCCGTAGTGGATGCTGCCGCGGTTGACCGGAGCGTACTTCGCGTGCAGTTGGTTGCTGGTCACGCCGCTAGGCATCACTGTCCTCCTCCATGCCGTCGTCCCTGGACGCGAACCGCACCACCAGCCACAACGCGGTGGCGAGATACACGCCCTCGACCACAAGCGCGCCCGCAAGGCTACCGCCATGCCAGGTGAGCATGAGCGTCACGCTGGCGACGAGGCCGACGACCGCGAGCAGGAACTTGACCCTGCGCAGCGGATAGTTCGGCCGTTTCGCCTCGCGTTCCTTCCGGTCCTCGATACGGAAATCGTTGTCGGTCATCTGGTGCCTCCCGTTTCGTTGTGGAGTTGGTAGTCGAATGTTTCAAGCTCGCCCGCGGTGATGGATGCGAGCGTGCAGGCGCCGTCGGGCAGGAGTTCCACGAGTTGGGCCCCGCCTTTCGGACTGATGCGAACCGCGTATCCGCTCATGCCGAGCATGACGATGCTCGCCTTCGGCGGTTCGGGTGGCGTCAGCAACGTTTCCGCGTCGATTCTCCTGAGTGCCATCACAGCTCCTCGTTGATCGTGTCGATGACGAGATCCACTATTCCGGTGACGTCAAGGTCGACGTAGCCGACGATGTGGCCGAGCTGCCTCATGGCCTCCGCATCCCCGTTGAATTGGTGGACTATTTCGCCCTGGGTCTCGAACTCGTCGAACACTGCCTGCACGCAGGCCTTGCGAATCGTTTTCATGCCGACTCCTTTCCCTCGTATTCACATGTGCTCTGGTAGAGGTGTTCCTTGAAGTAGGCGATCATCTGCTCCTTCGGATACATGACGATCCGTCCTACCTTCACGAACTTCGGGCCGATGCCCGCGCTACGCCAGTACGCCAGGGTGCCTTCCTTGATGCCGCAGTTGTCCGCGATGTCCTTCGTTGTGTTCATCGGCTTCAACGCCGCCGCCAATGCGGCGAACACCCTGACTTTGTTTCCTTCGAATTCGAAAGGCTGGATTTGGTTGTTCATTGGATTCTCCTTGGATTTTTGATTGCTCCTTCGCATATGCTTGTGATGTTCAATCCGAGCATGAAAGGAGGTGAAATGGATAAGAGCTTTCTTAAAATCGATGGTGTTGTGCTTCCGGGCGCTCCAGATTTCCTTGTCGAACAGTTCAACGAAATCGAGGAGATTCTGAAAGGAATGAAGCCCGGAGAACGCAAAAGCAGAACCTTCATTGCGAGAACCAACGATGACAAAGAGAACATAATCACCGTTTCTCTGCATTGCGGTACCACAATGAGCCTCGACATCATCGATGATGGTTCCGATGCTTATCAAGCGTGTGCTGAACGCTTGAAGAACTAAGGACCGTTCTCTTAAAATCTCTCGAACCATCTTCTGAATCGCCGTCCGCGTGAGAGAGTTCCAATTCCTCGCGGACGGCTTTCCTTATCGCGCCCAGCATCGCCGGGTGCAGGCGTTCGAACTCCTCAACGGAAATCGGGTTCGTGGATTCATCCTCCGTCTCGGCTGGAATGTTGATGCTCATTTCGGATTCTCCTTTCGATTCATATGTCGGCGAGCGTCGATTGCGGTTCTTTTTCTTCTGAATTCGCTGCAATGAAGATGTCAAGACCGTCTTGCCATTTCAATGCCGGAGCAATCTTGTCGAGAACGCGAATCGGCCATTCCCGTTGATTGCGCATGTATCGATTCATGACGACTCGATTGATTCCAACTGCGTCGGCGACGCCGGATTGAGTGATTCCAAGTCGAGCCATCCTGACTTTTATTGCCTGTGTCACGTATTCATTGCTTGTCACGTCACCTCCATTCCCCGAATATTCGGGACTTTATTCGACGTTTACCGGATATTCGGTGAATATGCTTTCAATGTACTCCCGGATATTCGGTATGGCAAATCCAACACGCCGAACGGAGTAAAGATGTAACTTCCCGAAAATTCGAATACAGTCATCTCTATGGACAGCAGCACAACACGCACCGATCTGGTGATTTGCAAATATATCAGCCAAGCAATGGAAGCCAATGGCATTGCCCAGGCCGACCTCTCCAAGGCACTTGAAGGACGATCAAAAGGCTATGTCAGCGACCGAGTACTCGGTAAAAGGAGTTGGGCAATCAGCGAGTTAGACAGACTCGCTCCACTCTTTGGGCTTCCGGACGCTCTTTCACTGGTTGCGGCAGCCTGTGGATCAATCTCCAGCGAGGCCGCTCGCGCCTACGAGGCCCGCGAGCGCCAATCCCAGATCACCGATGATCTCATCGAGCGTATCGCCGCGCATCCCGAGGACTATGACGTGGCCGCGAACAAGGATCCGAACAAGACACTCGAAGCGGAAACGCCAAGAGATTGAATTTTTAATGCAAATCAACCAAGGAAAGAAGGAAACCATGTACAGGAAGACAATCGCAACGGCCGTCGCCGGTCTGCTCATTCTCGGGCTTGGCGCATGCGGCAACGCCAGTGACGCCAAAACCGCCGACGCCGGCAGCACGAGCCAATCGCAGACGACGAAGAAGCCGGCAGAGAAGAAGCCGGTAGAACAGCCTGCGGATCTGACCGGCACATGGAAGCAGACCAACTCCGGCAGCACGGATTCCTGGATGGAGGCCGAGATCACGGCCGACACGATCACCATCCAGTGGGTCAGCGACAACGGCGATACGAAGAGCCTGTACTGGAAGGGCTCCTACAGCGCACCCGACAAGGCCGGCGACTGGAAGTGGACGAGCCAGGGAGACACCGCGGCGATGCAGGCGTCCCTGCTCGGCTCGCAGGACGCCACCAAGGACTTCACCTACACCAAGGCGGACGGCGTCAGCTGGGAGACCACCGCGATGGGCACCACCACAGTGGTGAAGACCGCCAAGCAGTGAACGGCAATCCGGCCAAAAACCATTGGAAACATTAGCAATAGACCATTTTGCCGACGTCAGGAAAATGGTTGGGAAAGGATGAATATGGACAAGGAAACCATTGCCCGATACGCCGCGTCCTTGGATACGCTCCTCAATAAGGATGAGAATGGCGTGGAATTCTGGCATGCAAGAGAACTGATGAAGTATATGGGCTATACGAAATGGGAGAACTTCGCAAAAGTAATACAGCGCGCCCAATCGGCATGCCAGAACGCCGGGCAGCCGGTCGAAGCGCACTTCCGCGATGCCAAACGGGGACGTCGAGCTTGGCAGCGGCGCCATCCGTTCCATCGATGATGTGAAGCTGACCCGTTACGCCTGCTATCTGGTGGCCCAGAACGGCGATCCACGCAAAGAGGAGGTCGCACTGCTGCAAAGCTATTTCGCCGTGCAGACACGTACCGCGGAGCTTCTGGAGCAGCGCATGGGCGAGATCCTGCGCATCGCGGGAAGGCACGCGTTGACCGCCGAGGAGAAGCAGCTCAGCTCGCTCGCATACAAGCGCGGGGTCGGAGAGAAGGACTTCGGCGTGATCCGTTCACGCGGCGATCAGGCGCTATTCGGCATGAGCACGACGGAAATGAAATTCAAGCTCGATGTGCCGAAGAGCCGTCCGCTGGCCGATGTGCTCCATCCGATCGCCGTGACAGCGAAGCAGCTCGCCACGCAGATGACGAACTACGGGATCCAGGAACGTGACCTGCACGGGACGCCGGCGATCACACGGGAGCATGTGGACAACAACAAGGCCGTGCGAAAGAGCCTGTTCAGCCGTGGCATCGCACCGGAGGACCTTCCGGCGATGGAGGACATCAAGAAGGTCGAGCGCAGGGCGAAGCGCGACGAGAAACGCATCGAGGGAACGGGCTTCAGGAACGAGGATGCCGAAACAGGTGAATGACCGCATCCTGACATCCTGGTCGGAAACGTTGGGAGTCCGGATCGAGGAACGCCGGTTGGCCGGAGACAGGTGCGGGATCTACTACGATCCGCTCCGTCTCATCATCATCGACGAACGGCTGGCCGGATTCCAACGCCGCTGCACATTGTGCCACGAACTCATCCACGCCAGACACCACGACCCCGGCTGTGGCAGCCAATACGGAATCAAATGCGAGCGCCGTTGCCGCAGGGAGACCGCGCTGGCATTGATCTCGCCAGTGGATTATGGCATGGCCGAGGAGATCTACGGGGGCGAGGCGTGGCCGATGGCGGTCGAATTGGGTGTGACGGTGCAGGTGCTGATGGACTACCGGCAGCTGCTTCATGATTCCGGCGTGTGCGTGCAATAGTTATACGCCTTTATACGTGTTTATAGAGCCTTATACCCCTTCGGATTCCTTATAAAAAATGACCCCGGCCACCCGCATACCGCGAGTGCCGGGGTGAAGAACATGTGGGAAGAAGCGTCATGAAAGTGACCATTGATGATCTGTGGCTCAAGAATGACGATGATGGCAATCCGCCGAGTCGCGCGGCCAAACGCTCTTTGGCGAACTCACGCGATCCGATGAAGGCCAATGTGCCTGAGAAATGGCGTAAAAGCCGTTATGGAGTCGGGATGCGCTGGCGCTGTCATTGGACCATCGTCAAGGACGGTAGACGTGTGCAGAGGGCGAAGCAGTTCGCCAGGCTCGCCGAAGCGCAGGAATATGCCGCGGCCATGGAGGACGACATCAGGCGAGGACGTTACCGCGATCCTCGTCAGGAGCTTCGTGTCCTGGATGATGTGGCCGGCGAATGGCTCGCGTCGAAGGTTGATCTGAAACCCGGCACCGCAGGCCGGTATGCGAGGGAGCTGCGCCTGTACATCCTGCCCAAATGGGGTGGCATGACGTTGCGGGAGCTGCGCCCTGACATGCTGCAGGAGTGGGTCGGCCAGCTCATGGACGGTGGTTATCCGGCCGCGTTGCCGGACGGGCGTGATTCGAAGCCGCTGAGCGCGAGAAGCATCCGCAATATCGTGAAAGTCGTCCTCAAGGGCATCTTTGACTACGCCGTCTCGAACGGGTGGATCGGTGAGAATCCTGTGGACAGGGTCACCGTGCCGAAGATCGTCTCCGATGACGACATGGTGTTCCTCTCGGTCCGCGAGGTCGAGTTGCTCGCGGATGAGGCGGAGAAGATCGGGAAGCCGGTGGATGGTCTGCTGGTCAGATGGCAGGCCTATACGGGATGCCGCATAGGCGAATCGCTTGCCCTTAAGGTCGGTGACGTGGACGTGGACAGGCGGCGCGCCAGGATAGGCCGCACATGGACTGACGACGGGCACGGCGGCAGCATGCTCGGCACCCCGAAGAATGGCAAGGCCCGCAACATCGCGATACCACGGTTCCTCATGCCGCAGATCAAGGCGCAGATGGATGGCATGGGTGATGACGACTGGCTGTTCCGTGCCACACGTGGCGGGAACGTCTGGACGAACACGTGGCGGACAAGGATATGGAACAAGGCCGTCAAAGCGGCCGGCATGGAGGACGAGGGCGTGACCATACACAGTCTGCGCCACACATACGCGAGCTTCGCGATCGCCCAGGGCGCGGACGTGAAGACCCTGCAGATGCAGCTCGGCCACTCCTCTCCCAGCATCACATTGAACACCTACACGGCGCTCTGGCCGGAACGATTGGACGACGTGGCCGACGCGATCGGAGCCCTCCGCGAGCGCGAACTCGTGTGAATCGGGCATGGAGGTACCGCGGCGTTTGTATGCATTTGTATGCGGATTGTTTTCGACGGAAAAAATAAGCCCTTGAAAACCTAATGTTTCCAAGGGCTCCGGTCGGGCTGACAGGATTTGAACCTGCGACATTCTGTTATATCTGGTGGTTTTTAGGTTTGGTTTTGACAGAATGTTTGGAGATTGAGAAACGTTGGTATTTCAACGCTTTTGCCATCCTGTAAATTGTGACTGGTTATGACTGTATGGAACGCAACGTGACGGTCTTTGTATGCGGTTTGTATGCGGAATAAAGAAAAAGCCCCTCCCCCAGCAATGCTGAGAGAGGGGCGCGTGTTACATGAGGGTACGAATCACTCACGGTTAAGTGTTGGGCCTGAAACAGGTGCAACACTTATTTTTCGTTGGAACTGTCCGGCTTGGCTGCCGTGAGCTGGCTCACGCCGATGAGCGCGCCGACGAACAAACCGATCGCGTTGATGGTCGTAACGAGTTCGCCGCAGTGCGGCAGTCCCCATTGCGGGCCGACCGCTCCGACGAGCCATGCGACGGCCGGCAAAGCGATCAACGCGAGCCACTTGAGTATGTCGTATACCCTGCCCGGCAGCAGGTAATCGGATTGCGGGCTATTGGATTCATCCATTTTTCACCTCTTTAAACATTGCGGCAACCGTCTCCACAACGCTTAAAGTCGTGGAGACGGGAGTTTCAGCGCAGGTACTGTCCGGGATAGATAACGTATGGGCTGCGGATGCCATTGCGTGCGGCAGCCGACTGCCAGCCGGAGCCGTAGATGCTCCAAAGGCTTTCGCCGGAACGGACCACATGGCCTCCGACCCCGCTCGAAGCGGTGGACACGGACGTGCCGCCATAGGTGACGATCTGTCCCGGATAAATCCTGTTGATGTCACCGCTCGGTACACGCCAGGCGGACACCGGCTGGAGTCCGGTCCTCGCGGCGATCGCACTCATGGTGTCGCCGGAACGGACCACGACGCTACGCGAACCTGTGGCGGCCGTTCCGCCGGAACCTCCGCCGAGGCGGCTGTTGACGATCTGCATGACCGCCGCGTAATTGCCACCCAACGCCTGCCTGCGGGCCGGATCGTTGCCGAAGTCGCCGCGGATGGTGCGCGCGGCCAAGGCGTTCAGGTCGACCGTCGGAGCGGTCGTGGGCTGAGGTTTCGGCTTGACGTTCGGCAGATCCGCCGCGCCCTTGTCGTCGGGGTTCGCGTACTTGCGCCATGCCGCGCGGTCGCCACGGAACTTGTTCAGGTCGAGGCGTCCAGACCAGCCGCTGAGACTGCCGTTGGACGTGTACTGGCGCATGACCTCGCCGCGGGCGCCGATATTCCACGGCGCGGTCTGGTAACCGGTGACCATGTTCGTGGCGTACTGGGCGATCCAGATGCCGCAGTTTAGTTCGGTCTCCATGCCGGCGACCTGCCAGTAGCCGGAGTCCATCGTGTAGATGATGGGGTTCACGCCCGTCAGTCGCTTGACCTCGCGGGCCCACCTGCGTGGCCACTGCTTGTCGCCCCAGGCGGCGTTGTCCTGCGCCTCCCAGTCGAGGATCAGTACGCTTTTGCGAATATATCCTCGCACGTTGTCGACGAAGAACCGGGCTTCGGTCTCGGGGTTGCCGCCGCGCGCGTAATGGTAGACGCCGGTCTCCTTGCCGCTGTTGACTGCGCCGGCGAGCTGACGGTTCGCGTCGGTGTTGACGCCGTTGGACAGGCAACCACCGTACACGCCGCCGGATCCCCATGTGGTGCCGACGATGACGAAATCTGCCGGCACGGTCGCGGTGTCGATGCCGCACTGCCAGTTCGAGATGTCGTATCCGTTCATGTCGGCCATCGCGGCCGGCGCGACCGCCATGGATATGGCGACCGCGAGCGCGGTCAGTAGCTTGCGCCATTGTCGGCGTGGATTCATGCGCTTGTGTTTCGGCTTGCCTTTGTTGAGGATGTTCAATTCCTCTCCTTTCCTTTGTCCGTACCGTCCGCCTTGTACGGACGGTGTGGAAATCTTTTGAATCTTTCAATCTGTGTTCGCGATATGCGCGTCACGTATGTCTTGGATCATCGAGGTTCCGGTTCCATTGCCGCCCAGACCGTGGTAAGCGGCATATATTCGTTCCGCGCTTTGCTTCAACGGAATGCTCGCAACACCACCTGCATCGACCATCTGAAGGTGCAGAGCCTCGAGTTTGCAGAACAACAGTTCCCTGACGCCCTCATGCAGTGGATCGTGACGTTGGTCGACCTTGCTCAGAATCCAGGTGACGAACACGCCGCTGCCTCCGC
>OJQY01000207.1_pt1 | contig 43146 bp, 40 predicted proteins | sample 1599091 | NCBI WGS metagenome assembly OJQY01 (sample SAMN03922524, study PRJEB24848) | human gut metagenome | isolation source: stool sample | host: Homo sapiens | place: Germany | collected 2010-02 | reverse complement strand
TTCTTCATAAAACTTTATATGTTTATTCAAAAGAGGGAAACCGTTTCGGCGGTTTTCCTCTTTTGCAATCACCTTTCCGCCGACAGGGAAAACCTCGTCGCAGGTTTTCCCTTGACCCTTTCCAGCCGAGCAAGGGGCTGCGCCCCTTACCATCCCCGTTTTATAGAAAGCTTGTCCGTTCCTCGTTTTATGCGCGGGGTGTAAAAACGGTACTACGGGACCGTTCAGCGCCGCGCCTGCGCGCGGAGTACCTCGTGGGTGCGGTACTTGCTTTTTCTTCCCTTTCACATGTCGTCCTTCGGTAGCTTTATGTCATTCTGCCTGCCGCAGCAGGATTTCAGCATATTTGTAACAAAGCCGTATCCATTGCCTATGTTATCGTACGCACTGTTTTTATTTTGGCACCAATGCACGCACGCCAGGACAAAACGATTTAATTGAAAGTTATACTGCTTTCCGTCCATATCCAGCTTTTCCTCGTGAGCAGCCGGTAGTTTTCAAAGCATCCTACCGCAAAGCCGATTTGCTCCAAAATCTTGTTATCCAGCAAAAACGGGTAGTTACTTTCATCATAGGGCGGCGGTAATTTCAATTCTAAATTCATTTTATTTTCCTCCCTTACCTTTTTATTAATCTGTTTACCACAGCTTAAAAATTATATTTCTTAAAACCTTTATAGCACAAATTTTCACGGAATTTTTATATTGATACCATTTGGCAACACGATTTTTTTATCTGCTTAGAAATATACACAACAAAAGAGCAGGGATATTTCATCCCTGCTCTTTTATACGGCGCGCATAGCATGCAATTACAAAAACTTTTTGAGCTGTGTAATGTTTTCCTCTTCAATATCGCAGAGCTTCTGCATCAGGCCAATTACGTTCTCGTCTGCGTCTGCGCACTTGTGCGTGTCGCGGATGGCCTTGACTACGCCCATTGTGCTGCCGACAATCATCATCTCCGCAATATGGGACGGGGTTTTGTCGGTTAGCGTCTGCATATCAATCATCAAATACGTTCTGACCTTCTCGTAAGCGTTCAGGCCCTTTTCATCCGTGCCGAATTTGTTGAGCATCGCCTTTGCCGCGGTGTTTATCTTGCGGTATTCCTCAAGCTGCGCCTCCATATGGCGCTTGAAATCCTCACCCTCGATAATGCCGAGCAGCTGGTTGATGGTGTTCACGCCCATCTGGGAGTTCTGGTAGACAAAATTTAATAGGGTTATATTTTCATTTTTTTCCATGTGAAATCATCTCCTTACAATCCAGTATTCCCATCAATCACCAAAAATACAGCGTTTTATTCTACTTCTATTATGTAACTGTACAATTTTGCGGAAAATTCTCATATATATGGAAAACGGCAACAAGATATGCTACAATAAACCCATCAAAGCACAAAATATGGTTTTTTATGTGTTTTTGGAATTTTACAGTGGATTTTTCGTCTGGTTGTTTTTTAAGCCTGTATTTTCCAAATTTATTTGTAACAATCACAATCAAATCAGCCCTTGCGCCTGACGGGTAATTGTGGAGCACCACAGTGGCGCAAGGAGAGAGAACGAGCCGACCGTCTGGGCAATCCTTTTTTGGGGTTGCCCTTTTTATTTGGATAGGAGGATGTCAGATGAGGGAACAATGGACAGGTTTTCACGAGGGAAGCTGGGTAAACGAAATCGACGTGCGCGATTTTATCCAGAAAAATTATACGCCGTATGAAGGCGGCCCTGCCTTTTTGGCGCAGGCGACGCCCCGTACCAAGGAGCTTTACGGCAAGCTTATCGATTTGTTCCGGCAGGAACGGGAAAAGGGCGGCGTGCTCGACATCGACACGACCACCGTATCTTCCCTGACGCACTATCAGCCGGGGTACCTCGATAAGGAAAAGGAAATCATCGTCGGCCTTCAGACCGACGCGCCCTTAAAGCGCGGCGTCAACCCGTTCGGCGGCATCCGCATGGCAAGGCAGGCGTGCGAGGCATACGGCTGCAGGCTGTCCGACAAAATTGAGCAGGAATTCCAGTTCCGCACCACGCACAACGACGGCGTGTTCCGCGTATATACAGACGAAATGCGCCTTGTAAGGAAAACGGGCGTCATTACCGGCCTGCCGGACGCGTACGGCAGGGGGCGCATCATCGGGGACTACCGCAGGGCGGCGCTTTACGGCGTTGACCACCTGATTGCCTGCAAAAAGCAGGACAAGGCGCTCATCGGCGCGGGGGTAATGAACGTCGAGTCCATCCGCTTGAGCGAGGAGCTGTTTGAGCAGATTGCATTCCTCGAAAAGCTCAAAACCATGGCGGGAATGTACGGCTTTAATATCAGCGCACCCGCAAAGGACGCAAGGGAAGCCGTGCAGTGGACGTATTTCGCCTATCTCGCTTCCATTAAGGAGCAAAACGGCGCCGCTATGTCTCTGGGACGCGTGAGCACGTTCCTGGACATTTACATCGAGCGCGATTTAAAAACGGGCATTCTCACGGAGGAAACGGCGCAGGAGCTGATAGACGATTTTGTCATGAAGCTGCGTATGGCGCGCCATCTGCGCACGCCGTCCTACAACGAGCTGTTCGGCGGCGACCCGATGTGGATTACCGAAAGCCTCGGCGGTATGGGCAAGGATGGAAGGACGCTCGTTACGAAAAGCTCCTTTCGGTTCCTCAACACGCTTTATACCATGGGCTCTTCCCCGGAACCGAACCTTACGGTGCTCTGGTCAAAGGCTTTGCCGGAGGAATTCAAAACCTTCTGCGCGAAGGTATCGGCGGACACCGATTCCATCCAATACGAAAACGACGATTTGATGCGCCCGGTTTACGGCGACGACTACGGCATCGCCTGCTGTGTTTCCGCAATGGAAATCGGCAAGCAGATGCAGTTCTTCGGCGCGCGGTGCAACCTGCCGAAGCTCTTGCTGCTTGCTTTAAACGGCGGGTACGACACGGTCAGCGGTATGCATATCGGCCCGCAGCAAAAGCCGTATGAAAAGGATACGCTCGATTATGAAGAGGTGATAAACCGCTTCGATTCCTACCGCAAATGGCTGTGCGGCCTTTATGTGAACACAATGAACGTCATCCATTACATGCACGACAAATACGCCTATGAAAAAACGCAGATGGCGCTGCACGATACGGACGTCCACCGTTTTATGGCGTTCGGCGTGGCGGGCCTTTCCGTGCTTGCGGATTCTCTGAGCGCAATCAAATACGCAAAGGTACACCCCGTGCGCGGCGAAAACGGCTATATCATCGATTTTACCCGTGAGGGCGGTTTCCCGAAGTTTGGAAACGACGACGACCGTGTGGACAGTATTGCCGCAGACGAGCTGAAGAAGACGTATGAAGAGCTGAAAAAGACGCCCGCCTACCGCGGAGCGGAGCATACGCTTTCGGCGCTTACGATTACCTCGAACGTCGTATACGGAAAGAAAACGGGCGCGACGCCCGACGGCAGAAAAGCCGGCGAGCCGTTCGCGCCGGGCGCAAACCCCATGCACAACCGTGAGGAAAACGGGGCGCTCGCTTCCTTGAACTCGGTCGCAAAGCTTCCCTACCAATACTGCCGCGACGGTATTTCCAACACGTTCTCCATCACGCCGTCCACGCTCGGCAAAACAGAGGAGGAACGCCGGCGGAACCTCGTATCCATCCTTGACGGCTATTTTGCAAACGGCGCGCACCACATCAACGTGAATGTGCTCGACAGGGAAAAGCTCGTCGCGGCATATGAGGACCCGGCGAAGTACCCGAACCTTACCATCCGCGTCTCCGGATATGCCGTCAATTTCCACAAGCTGTCGCGGGAACAGCAGAAAGAGGTCATCAGCCGTACCTTCCATACGGCGATGTAAGGAGGCGCGTTATGGCGACGGGGCATATCCATTCCATCCAGACGCTCGGCACGCTCGACGGCCCCGGCGTGCGCTGCGTCGTGTTTATGCAGGGCTGTCCGCTGCGCTGTAAATACTGCCACAATCCCGACACGTGGGATTTTTCCGGCGGGACGGAAATGGACGCGCACGAGGTCCTGCAAAAAATCCTGCGCTGCAAGGCGTATTTCGGCAAGGACGGCGGCGTGACCGTGTCCGGCGGAGAAGCGCTGACGCAGCCGGAATTTGTCGCGGAGCTGTTTGCGCTGTGCCGCGAAAGCGGCGTGCATACGGCGCTCGATACGTCCGGCTGTGTTTTAAACGAGCAGGTTTTAAGCCTTTTGGATTTTTGCGATTTATGCCTGCTCGATATAAAGGCGTGCAGTGAAAAGGAATATCAGGCGCTTTGCAGCGGCTCGCTTAGAAAGACGCTTGCGTTTCTCAACGTGCTTGAAGAAAAGCATGTCCCTGTGTGGATACGCCAGGTAATCGTCCCAGGGCTCAACGATACGGAAAAGGATGTGAAGCGGCTGAAAGACCTGCTCGCTCCTTACAGGTGCATCAAAAAGGTAGAACTGCTTCCCTTCCGCAAGCTATGCGCGGAAAAATATGAAAGGCTCGGAATTCCATTTCCGTTTGCCGGCGCGCCGGAAGCACAGGATGGGGCGGTCGCCGCGCTGCAGCGGCTGCTTGAGCAAGCTGTTTAATTTGAGTAAAAGGCGCGCGGAAATGTTTTTATTGCAGTTTCCGCCGCCTTTTGGTATAATAATACGGAATGAAACGTATCCCTAACGATTAGAAAGGGGAACCTGCATGGATTACAAGGGTTACGAGTGCCCTGTCTGTCACGAGCAATTCCAGGACGGAGAGGACATCGTAGTTTGTCCCGAATGCGGCACGCCGCACCACAGGACATGTTATGAAGAAAACGGCGCTTGCGCAAACGCGCAGCGGCATAAGGAGCATTATTCCTGGGCGAAGGACGCAAGCGAAAAAGAGCAGGCCGAACAGGCTGGGGAGGGGATTCCCTGCCCGCAGTGCGGCCATAAGAATAAAAAAGACGCGCTGTTCTGCAATCACTGCGGCACGCCGATGACAAGCACAGGCGCATACCAGCAGCAACAGCCGCAGCAGGGGCCGGCGGGGCCCTTTGGCGGTGGCATGCCGGGCGCGCAGGTTGTTTTTGACCCGATGGCGGGCGTCAATCCTGACGAAGAATTTGCCGATAATGTCAAGGCGTCGGACCTTGCCGCTGTGGTCAAGGTAAACACGCCGTATTACCTGACGGTATTCAACCGCATCCGCCAGTTCGGCAGCAGCCGCTTCAATTTTGCGGCGTTCCTGTTCTCCGGCGGCTGGATGCTTTACCGGAAGCAATACCTTGCCGGCGCGATTTTTACGGTTATCGTCTTTGCTACGACCGTGCTGTCGAACGTATATTATCTCGATTTCGTCAATATGTACCAGAGCCTTTCCAAGTCGATTGGGGAAAGCGCTTCTCCATACAGCGTAATGCAGGCCGCTTTTTCGCTGCCCGCGCAGCAGTTTTGGCTGCTTTGTATGTCCCCGTTAATGGACTTCGTACGGTTTGCCACCATGCTTGTAAGCGGAATCATCGGAAACCGGCTTTACTACAAGCATTGCGTCAAACGGGTAAAAATTACGAAGGAACGCGTTGATACGCCTGCCGAGGCGAAGACCGTGTTTGAAAAAACAGGCGGGGTCAACAAGGCTGTCGTAATTGTCCTTCTGATAACCTATATGGTTTTAAGCTTTGCAACTGTGTTTTTTACAAACAGCAATTATATAATCAATTGAGTCAATCAGAAAGGAATTGTGAAGTATGAAAATTAGGAAAGCCGTTATCCCCGCCGCCGGCCTGGGTACCAGGGTGCTTCCCGCTACGAAATCGATGCCGAAGGAAATGTTCCCGATTGTGGACAAGCCCGCAATCCAGTATATTGTGGAGGAAGCGGTCAAGTCCGGCATCACCGATATTCTTATCATTACGAACAGGGGCAAGGGCCTAATCGAAGACCATTTCGACAGGGCGCCGGAGCTCGAAGCGAATCTTACAAAAAGCAACAAGACCTCCGTTTTGGAGGATATTATCGATATTACACACCTGGCAAATATTTATTTTGTCCGCCAGAAGGAAACGAAGGGCCTGGGCCACGCAATCAGCCGCGCGCGTTCCTTTGTCGCGGGCGAGCCGTTCGCCGTGCTTTACGGCGACGACGTTATCGTGGGCGAGGAACCGGCCTGCGGACAGCTGATTGAAGCGTATGAGGAATACGGGCTGGGCGTACTCGGCGTAAAACAGGTAAAGGAAGAGGACATCCACAAATACAGCTCCCTTCAGGTGGAAAACCTGCGCGACAATATCTTTAAATGCACCGATATGATTGAAAAGCCCGATAAAGACCACGTGATGTCTCTGTATTCGATTCTCGGACGGTGTGTTCTGCCTCCTGAGATTTTTGATATTCTCGACGAAACGCAGCCGGGCGTCGGCGGGGAAATCCAGCTCACGGACGCAATGCGCAGGCTTGCCGTGACGAAAGGCATGACGGCGGTGGATTTCAAGGGAAAAAGATACGATATGGGCAACAAGCTCGGTATTTTGCAGGCGTCGGTTGAAATCGCCCTGCAGCACCCGGAGGTCGGGGACGGCTTCCGCTCCTATTTAAAAGAAATTTCAAAATCACTCTAAAACTAATTTATAAAGCGAAAAGGACGGTGTAAGCCGTCCTTTTTATTTTCTCCTTTTGAAATGGAGTGTTTTCGTTTCATAAAGCAGGCTGTTTCTTGTGTTCACTCTCCGTTGCATTAACATATAAAGCTTGATGAAGAAATTCAAGAAACGGGACGTTAAAAAGAGAATTCTTAAAAGAGAAGAGAAACCTTGTGTGTTTCTCTATTTTTATTGTATCTGTAAGGAATAAATATGAAATACCGCTGTTGGAAACCTACAAAAACAATAGCGGCTGTATGTATGAATTCAACAAAGAATGGCACCTATTTGTAAGCATTTAAGCGAAAAACGACTGTATGGCATTCAAAAACAGGCGGCTTGGTACAATTTTGACCGAATCTACCGTAAAATTTTTATAATTGCGCAAATTAGTACCAATTGGAAAAAACAGGCTGTTTTTCCCGCGCAAACCAGTACAAGTACAAAGAAAGATTCTTCTAACAATCCTTGTTGCACACATGCTAAAATATAACCGTCAGATAAACGAGTATTTGTGCAGATGGTCGCCTGTCTCACAAAGAAAAACCAAACAAAGAATGAAAGGATCTGTCATTATGAAAGCAAACAAAATCATTGCCATTATTATGGCGGCGCTCTTAGCGGCAATCACATTCGCATCGTGCAGCGGCGGGGGAGATACCTCCTCGGCAGGCTCAAGCGGCGGTTCATCCGCCGGCTCTTCGGGAGAAGCTCAGAAGATTACTATTTGGGCATGGGACGAAACCTTCAACATCAAGGCGGCCGAGGTCGCAAAAGAAATGTACCTGAAGGATAACCTGGACGCGGAAATCGAAATCGTCACCATGGCGCAGGACGACATCGTCCAGAAGCTTCACACGAGCTTAAGCTCCGGCCAGACGTCCGGCCTTCCCAGCATTGTGCTGATTGAAGACTACAAGGCGCAGAACTTCCTCAGCGCTTACCCCGACGCGTTTGAAGATTTGACCGGCATCGTAGACGAGAGCGCGTTTATGGATTATAAGTTCGCCGTAAATAAAATCGAAGACAAAATCTACGGCGTCCCGTTCGATTCCGGCGTAGCGGGCCTGTTCTACCGCACCGATTACGTCGAGCAGGCGGGCTACAAGCAGGAAGACATGCAGGACCTTACGTGGGAAAAATATATTGAAATCGGCAAGGCCGTGAAAGAAAAGACCGGCCACGCCATGCTTACGCTCGACCCGTCCGACATTGGACAAATCCGCATTATGATGCAGTCGGCCGGCAGCTGGTATGTAAAAGAAGACGGCCAGACGGTCGACATCAAGGACAATCAGGCACTCAAGGACGGCATTACCGTTTACAAGGCAATGCTCGACGCGGGCATCGTAGAGCAGGTTTCCGACTGGGATTCCTTCGTCTCCGCGTTCCAGGGCGGCAAGGTTGCTTCCATTCCGACAGGCTGCTGGATTGGCAGCTCCGTCATCAAGGCCGAAGACCAGAGCGGCAAATGGGCCATCGCCCCGATTCCGCGCCTCGGCGAAAATAAAGAGTCCGTCAATTATTCCTCCATCGGCGGCAGCGGCTGGTACGTCATCAAGGGCGTCGGCGACGCAAGCGCCAACAAGGATTTCTTGAGCAAAACCTTTGCATCGAGTAAGGAGCTTGCAAACCAGCTTGCTAAGGACATCAATCTCGTCAGCACCCTGAAGGCCGCAAAGGAAACGGAAAATTATGAAGCGAAGAACGATTTCTTCAGCGGACAGCAGATATTCAAGAATTTCTCTGAATGGTCTGAGAAGGTTCCCGCTGTCAACTACGGCCTGCATACCTATGCGGTTGAGGATATTATGACCGAGGCCGTTCAGGCTATCGTCGGCGGAGCCGACATGCAGGAAACGCTCGACGCGGCGCAAACCCAGGCGGAGGGCGCAGTAATCAGCTAACCACAACATCCCCACTCCTTGAACCGGCCGCCGCTGTAAAAGCAGCGGCGGCCGGTTCCCTCAGAGAAGACCGTTAAAATAATAAGGAGGGATTCGTTTGGATGCGATGACCAACGGCGTACCAAAGGGTACGGCGAAAACAAAGAAAGCAAATACCAGACGGCAGCGGCGCAGAAATAATATTGGCATGACCCGTAAAGAAAACCTCGTCGGCTGGGCCTTTGTGGCACTGAGCACCGTGCTGATTGTCGTGCTGGTATTTATCGCGATGGTACAGGCGATCATCACGTCCACGCATTCGGGACTCGGCAACAACCTGAAATTTGTCGGCTTTGACAACTACCTGCGCTTATTCGGCGATAAAACGTTCGTCAAGGCGGCAGGAAACACCGTGCTGTATCTTCTGATACAGGTACCGATTATGATTATCTTCGCGCTGATTATTTCCGTCATGCTAAACGACCGGAAGCTGAAATTAAAGGGCGCGTTCCGCACGGCGATTTTCCTGCCGTGTATTACCTCGCTGGTCGCTTACTCTATCATTATGAAAAGCCTGTTCGCGCCCGACGGCGTAGTCAACCAGGCGCTCATGGGGCTTAATATGATTGCGGAGCCAATCCAGTGGCTGACAGACCCGTTCTGGGCAAAGATACTGATTATCTTATCCATCACATGGCGCTGGACGGGCTACAACATGATTTTTTACCTGTCCGGCCTGCAAAACATTGACCCGTCTATTTATGAGGCGGCGGATATTGACGGCTGTTCGTCTGTGCGCAAATTCTTCAAAATTACGCTCCCGCTCTTAAAGCCGATTATCCTCTTTACCACCATCACCTCTACCATCGGCACGCTGCAGCTATTCGACGAGGTCGTAAACATCACGCAGGGCGGGCCGGCAAACGCGACGATTACGCTTTCCCAGTACATTTACAACCTAAGCTTTAAATATTCGCCGAACTTCGGCTATGCGTCGGCAGTGTCCATCGTCATACTGGTCGCCATCATCATCCTTTCGGCGATTCAGATGAAGGTCGGAGGTGACAAACGTGAAGCGTAAATTCAGTATCGCAAGGGCTTTAAAATATGCCGTGCTGACCGTCATTTCCCTCGTTTCGATTTTCCCGTTTATCTTCATGCTGTTCGGCATGACGAGCAACACCACCGACATTATCCAGGGTAAAATGCAACTTGGCGGGGAGCTTGTCAAGAATTTTACAAACCTCTTCAGCAACAACCTGAACTTTCTTCAGGCGCTCGGTAATTCGGCAATCATCGCCGTCATTACGACGGTACTGGCGCTTCTTATTTCCTCCGCGGCGGGCTACGGCTTTGAAATTTTCCGTACCAAATCGAGGGACCGTTTGTTTAACTTCCTCCTGCTCTCCATGATGGTTCCGTTCGCGGCGCTGATGATTCCGCTGTTCCGTATGTTCTCAAACTTAAACGGGACGCCGTTCGGGCTTGATACGATGTTTGTCGTAATCGTTCCGGCGGTATCCACCGCCTTCCTGATTTTCTTCTTCCGGCAGAATACAAAATCCTTCCCGAAGGAAATGATTGAGGCGGCGCGCATTGACGGAGTGGGAGAGCTCGGCATCTTCTTTAAAATCTTTATGCCCACCATTAAAAACACGTTTGCGGCGGCGGCCATCATCACGTTCATGAATTCCTGGAATAACTACATGTGGCCGTTGATTGCCCTGCAAACGCCCGACAAACGCACGATTCCGCTGATTTTGTCCGCGATGGGCGCCTCCTACACGCCCGACTACGGTATGATTATGTGCGCAATCGTCATCGCGACCCTGCCGACCGCGCTCATTTTCTTTATCATGCAGAAGCAGTTCGTACAGGGCATGATAGGCTCGGTCAAATAACTTGAAAACCTACCGGACACAGTGCGGGACGGATAAAACGAATCGGTTGGTTCAAATCCGTCCCGCTTTTTTAAGGAGCAATGCTTATGAACAACAAACCAAACTTTGAATGGCTTTCAGACCCCGCGGTGTTCGCAGTGAACCGAAAGCCCGCGCATTCCGACCACCGGTTTTATGAAACGCGCCAGCAGGCTGAGGCGATGACGGAAATGCCGCTGTCCTTTTCCCTGAACGGCGCCTGGCGCTTTGCTTATGCGCGGAACACAAAGGAAATACCGCAGGGCTTTTGGGAAAAGAATTATGATGTATCGGGCTGGGAGAACATCCTGGTGCCGTCGCATATCCAGCTTGCGGGATACGATAAATGCCAGTACATCAACACCATGTACCCATGGGACGGCCACAGCGAGCTGCGCCCGCCGCAGATAGACGAGAGCTACAATCCCTGCGGCTGCTATGTCCGCAGCTTCGTCGTATCGGAGCGTCTGAAAAATAAGCCTCTTACAATATCGTTCCAGGGCGTGGAAACGGCGTTTTACCTCTGGTGCAACGGACAATTCGCCGGTTACAGCGAGGACAGCTTTACCCCCGCGGAATTTGATTTAAGTGAATTTATTAAAGCGGATGAAAACAGGCTTGCGGTGCTCGTGTGCAAACGCAGCACGGGCAGCTGGCTCGAGGACCAGGACATGTGGCGGTTTTCCGGTATTTTCCGCAGCGTATATTTATACGCGAAGCCGCGGGTGCACCTGTACGACCTGTTTGTACAGGCCAGCCTGAATGAAACGTTCGACAAAGCGGAAATAACACTGCAAATGCAGGTGGAAAACGCGCAGGGCGCGCAGGCGGAAATTGAACTGTTCGCGCCCGATGGAACAAGGGTGTATTCGTCTTTGGGCATACCGCTTTCCGAAAGCTGCGCCCATACGTTTTCTATAGACAGCCCCGCGCTGTGGAGCGCCGAGCGGCCTGACCTGTATCAACTTCTTATTACAATACAGAAGGACGGAGAAACAATTGAGGCCGTGCCGGAGAAAATAGGCGTGCGCCGTTTTGAGATGAAGGACGGCGTTATGTGCTTAAATGGAAAGCGCATCGTATTCCATGGCGTGAACCGGCACGAATTCGACTGCCGCGCGGGGCGCTGCGTTTCCTATGAAGATATGGTATGGGACGCAAAATTCATGAAGCAGCATAACATCAACGCCGTGCGTACCAGCCATTACCCGAACCAGACGCAGTGGTACCGCCTGTGCGACGAGTATGGAATTTACCTGATAGACGAGACAAACCTGGAAAGCCACGGTTCCTGGCAGAAGATGGGGCAGGTAAAGCCCGACTGGGTTGTTCCGGGCGACAGGGAGGACTGGCTCGATATTGTGCTCGACCGCGCAAAATCGATGCTGGAGCGAGACAAAAACCATCCGAGCATCCTCATCTGGTCGTGCGGGAACGAATCGTTCGGCGGCAAAGACATCTATGAGATGGCGCAGTATTTCAGGCGGCGCGACCCGTCGCGGCTCGTCCATTACGAGGGTGTTTTCCATGACAGGCGTTTTCCCGGTACGAGCGACATGGAAAGCCGTATGTACGCAAAGCCGGAACAAATTGAGGAATACCTGAAAACGAACCCGGAAAAGCCCTTCATTTCCTGTGAATATATGCACGCGATGGGTAACTCGCTTGGAAATATGGACGAATATATCGCTCTGGAAGAAAAATATCCGCAGTATCAGGGCGGATTTATCTGGGACTATATCGACCAGGCGGTCATAAAGCAGACGGAAAACGGTGAAACGCTTGCCTACGGCGGCGATTTCGGCGACCGTCCGACCGATTACAATTTCTGCACCGACGGCGTTGTGTACGCCGACCGCTCACCCTCCCCAAAGGTGCAGGAGATGAAATACCTTTACCAGGATATTGTGCTTATCCCAGACGAACACGGCGTTCTTATCCGCAATAAAAACCTGTTTACAGATACAAGCTGCGGTACGTTTTATTGGACACTGCTGTTCGATGGGAAAGTACTCAAAAACGGTTGCTTTACGTGCACGGTTGAGCCGCTGAACGAGCAGTATGTTACAATAGCCTTTGACGCAGAATGCGCTGGCGAGGCTGTGCTTACAGTAACATTTTGCCTTAACAGCAAAACAATTTGGGCGGAAAAGGGGCATGAGCTCGCGTTTGGTCAGGCGGTTATAAAGCGCGGCAGCCGGCAGGAAAAAGAAAAAGTATCTGCCGGGAAAACGAGAATTGTCCATGGAGATATCAACACAGGCGTACATGGCAAGGATTTTTCCGTACTGCTTTCGAGGCAGGAAAAGGGAATCGTTTCTCTCCGGTATGACGGCATAGAGTTTATTACCCGCCCGCCGAAGCCCGAATACTGGCGCGCCTCCACCGACAACGACCGCGGCTGCGGGTTCGATTATAAGTCCGCGTGCTGGATGCCTGCCTCTCGCACACAAATCTGCACGGACATAGCAGAAGAGGAGCGCGATGGGTGTGTTACCTTCACCTACACCTACCGCCCGCTCATGTGGAGCGAATGCGAAGCAATCGTATCCTACACGGTGCAAAAGGACGGAAGCATCGACGTGGCGGCCCGCTTTGCGGGCGCGGAGAATTTACCGGATTTGCCTTTGTTCGGCCTGGTGCTGCGCCTGCCGAAGGAGTTTGAAAACGTGAACTATTACGGCCTTGGCCCGGAGGAAAACTATATCGACCGCAGCAGCGGGGCAAGGCTTGGAACATTTAGATTTACCGCGCTGGAGAACCTTTCTCGGTACGTCGTCCCGCAGGAGTGCGGCAACCGCACCGGCGTGCGTTTTGCGGAGGTTACAAACGAAAGCGGCTTTGGCCTGCGGTTTGAAGCAAGGGATACGCCGATTGAGCTCCAGGTGCTTCCCTACACGGCGCAGGAACTCGAAAACGCTCTTCATATTGGGGAGCTTCCGCCCGCAAGCTATACAAATGTACGCATTGCGGTAAAGCAGATGGGCGTAGGCGGGGACGATAGCTGGGGCGCGCCGGTCCATGAGGCTTACCATATGCCGGCAAACCGCCAGTATGCGTTTTCGTTTACCATAAGAAAATGCGGAGGAGAGGGGTAACCTCTTCCTCCGCAGACAGCATATTCGATTCGTTGCTTAACTATTGAAATCACGGGCGGGAATCGTAATTTTCACAATAGTACCCTCCCCGGGATTTGAGGAGATATAGACGCCATAGCCTTCGCCATACAAAAGATTGATACGGTCGTTTACGTTGCGCACGCCGATTCCCGTAAACGGATGCCCCTTCTGCGCGTCCCTTGTCCACAGCTTGTCGAGCTGCTCCCTGCTCATGCCGACGCCGTTGTCCATAATCTCACAAATAAGCGTTTCGCCGCTGCGGCGGATAAAGACGTTGATTCGTCCCTCATCCCTGCTGGAAAACGCATGGAAAAACGCGTTTTCCACAAACGGCTGCAAAAGCATTTTTGGAATTTCAAGCGTTTCACAGCCCTCTGCTATAGAGTAAGCGATGTTAACCTTATCTCCGTAGCGCGCCTGTTGAATCAGGGCGTAGTTTTTCAGGTTGTCGATTTCCTGCCGGACGGCGACCATCTCGCCCTCGTTGCTGATGGTATTGCGCAGGAGATTGATAAACGCGTCGATTGTCTGGGTGGATTTTTCCGTATTTCCCTGCCAGATTAAAAACTTGATGCACGCAAGCGTATTGTACATGAAATGCGGATTGATTTGCATTTGCAGCGCGTGAATTTCAGCAAGCCTTTTTTCTTCCTGCAAAGTGACAAGCCGGCTGACATAATCGTTGAGTCCGTCGAGCATATGGTTAAAGGCCTCGGCAAGCTCGCGCGCCTCTCCGCCGCCCTTGACCTCGATATGCCGGGAGAAATCGCCGCCGACGATTTCAGGCATCCGGCGTGTAAGGCTTGTAATCGGCCGTGTGGTCTTACGCACGGTAAAGAACAAAATCAGCATCACGATGGCAATGATAACGGCGCATACGAGCAGCGTATCCTGCGGGCGGTACATTTGGTCGAGCAGGGCGGTTTCGTTGATAACGCTCGTCAGCCGGAAGCCGTAGGAGGTAAGCTCCTTTGCGAGCACCGTTGTTTCCAGGCCGTTTTCCGACTTTTGCCGCCGGTACAGCTCCGGCCCGTTTACGATATTCTCCGCGAGCGTGTTAAGTTCATTCATATACTTTCCGTTTTCGGAAAGCGCGTTGGATGAAACGACCATGCCGTCTGTAGCTGACAGAACGTATACACGATTGACGGTACCGTCGACGAGCGGGCGGTACAGGGAACTGAAATCGCTCTGTGTCAGCAGTGCGACCGCCGCGCCGTAAGACCGGTTTTCCGCGCGGTTCCAAAGGGATTTTGCCACCAAAATACAGCTTTGCCCCTTAGTGGCGGTCGTAAAGCCGTCGGGAATATAAGCGTAAAGCACAAGGTTCGGCTGCTTCATCGCCTCGGCAACGGCGTTGGTCTGTAAAATTTCCTGCGCGGTTTTCGTTAGGCGCGCGTCGCCCCTTACAAACGTTTCCCCGTTCGTACCGGCGAGAACCAGATGCATCGTCACCTGAGCCTGCGCGGACGCAGCGCTGTCGATTTGGCTTCGCATCTGGTGGCGCAGGCTGTACTGTTCGTCCACGTTCATTTCAGCGCCGGAGATGATGCGGGAAACCGCGTAGCTGCCGGAGCAGGTAGACAGGAGGGAAACGATGCTCTCGTTTAAGCGCGTGTATTCCGACTGTACCTGTGTAATGACCTTGTTGTTGGCCTGCGCGTAGGTATCGATATAAATCTTTTCCGACATCTGGATAACGAAAAAGGAAATCAGCACACCGACAATCAGGATTGCGGCAGTCGTAATCGTGACAATCTTTAAAAATAGGCTGTTGCGGTTTATCCAGCCGGAAAACGCGGTTTTCTTTTCCACCTTAGCCCTGTCCTTTCCTGTATTCGCTCGGCGTATGGCCCGTAAACTTCTTGAACACCTTACAGAAATAGCTGTGGTCGGAGTAACCGACCATCGCGCTGATTTCGGAAATCGGGACCGATTTGTTGCGCAGCAGCTCAAGCGATTTTTCAATGCGTATCCGGTTGAGGTATTCGCTGAAGCCCTCGTCGGAATGCGCGCTGAAATAAGAGGAAAGATAGTAATAGCTGAAATTGAATTTTTTCGCGATGTCGTTTAAAGTAAGCGGTTCGCTGTAATGGTCCTGCAAATACGCGGTAATCCGTTTCATCGCGTCGTTGTTGATTTTCAGGTGGTAATTCTGTATGATGACGGAAAAATCCCCGCAAATATCGTGGAACACCTGCAAAAAGTCTTCAGCATAGGCTGCGGCCTCGATGCTGCTCAGGTAATTGAGCTTTAAATGGCTCAAGTTTTCCGCGTTTAAATTAAGTTCCTCCAGCTCGGAAATCAGGTTATAAAGCATACTTTCCAAAAACGCCTTGAGCTCCGGCTCGTTCATGCGGTATTCCGTGACCGCGCGGTCGACGTATTCGCGCAGCATTTGCAGCGCCTCTTCAAAATTCATGGAGGTTAATTGGCTTGTAAAGCGTTTTGTATCGAACTTTTCATATTCCTGCAGAGATGGGAATTTTGAGGCCGACATCAGCGGCACGCTCTTATAGTAAAAACGCCGCTCAGTCAGCTTGCAGAAACTGTCGTTATAAACCGTACGGATATCATCGAGCTTGTAAAACGGGTCGCTTAATACAAAGAACAACCCGGAGGAAGCGGCGGACAGCTTTTCCACGGTTTCTTTGACCGCGTGGGAAAGCGTGGCCTCGTCGGGATGGTCGTAATTGAAAATCGCTAGGGCAATATCGTCGTTGATATTGATGGGATACGGATGATACGCGCCCAGCATTTCATATACGCCGCTGCCCATAAACCCGTTGATTACGCTGTTGTTTTTGCAAATTTTACGGTTGATTCCGAGAATGCGCAGGCAGGGCAGGGGGAACTGCTTTTTAAGCTGCTCGGTTTGCAGAACGTCGGTAAAGCCTAAGATAAATTGGTTAATCAGGCTTTCGATATGGATATCGGCATTGCTCTTGAGCGCAAGGTTCGGAATGCGCTGAACCGCCTTCTGTAAGACGGAGAGCAGCTCCTTGGGATTTAAAGTCGGTTTTAATATATAATCTACCGCGCCGCTTTGAAAGGTGCTTTTGACATATTCAAAATCGCTGTAGCCGGACAGCACAATTACCTGAATCCCGCTGTTTTTGATATTCAGCATTTTTGTAAGCTCTATACCGTCCATGACGGGCATAACAATATCTGTCAGTACAATATCGGGTGGCTCCTTTTCAATCATCTCCAGCGCCTGCTTGCCGTTGTCGGCTTCCCCGACTACTTGAAAGCCGTGCTTTTCCCAGTCGAGCAGATGCTTGATACCCTGCCGTATGATATATTCGTCGTCGACGATCAGGATTTTACAAAACTGTTGCATAGAACTCACCCTTTCCAAATGAATCTGAGCGATACGCGTTGTTCAATATATTTCATTATAACACGTATTTCATAAAAAAAATAGAGTTTTTAAAGAAATTTGGTTGCATTTTTGCCGGATACAAGGAGGAATTTTCATGGAAAGCAAATCTTTACAAGCATTAAAAATGAAATTCAGGGAGCTATTCCCGGGACAAGAGGAGCCTGTCGTTTATTTTGCTCCGGGCAGGGTCAACTTAATCGGTGAGCATACCGATTATAACGGAGGACATGTGTTTCCCTGCGCGCTCGATATTGGTACGTTTGCGGCTGTTAAAAAACGCTGCGGCCGCAATCTTAGGTTTTTTTCCATGAATATGGAGCAGCGCGGCGTGATTGAAGTGCCGCTCGACGGCCTTCATTATGATAAGTCCTATGACTGGGCAAATTATGTACTCGGCGTAATCAAGGCCTTCACCGACAAGGGATACCGCGTCGACTGCGGGCTGGACATCGTATTCTATGGGAATATCCCGAACGCTTCCGGGTTATCTTCCTCAGCCTCTCTCGAGGTGCTCACCGGCTTTGTGCTCAAGGAGCAGTTCGGGTTTGACAGCGTCAATATGATTGAGCTTGCGTTGATTGGGCAGGAGGCGGAAAATAAGTTTATCGGCGTCAGCTGCGGCATTATGGACCAGTTTGCCGTAGCGATGGGGAAAGAGGGCAATGCCGTCTGCCTCAATACCGCCACGCTCGACTATACCTACGCGCCGTTGCATCTTGAAGGCGTTAAAATCGTCATCATTAACACAAATAAAAAAAGAGGCCTGAACGAGTCCAAATATAACGAGCGCTGTGACGAATGCGCACAGGCGGTCGAAGCACTTAAAAAGTATGAGTACCTCAAAAACCTCTGCGAGCTGACGCCCGAAAAATTTGAGGAGGGAAAGAAATTTATTACGGAACCAACGGTGAGAAAACGCGCGCGCCATGCCGTTTATGAAAACCAGCGTACCTTAGACGCCGTAAAAGCGCTCAAAAACGGCGACCTGGGGCGGTTTGGTGAGCTGATGGTACAGTCTCATGAGTCGCTGCGCGACGATTACGAGGTAACGGGTGTGGAGCTCGATACGGTTGTGGACGCGGCGCTCAGGCAAAAGGGCGTAATCGGCGCAAGAATGACCGGCGCGGGGTTCGGGGGGTGCGCGGTCGCGCTAGTGAAAGAGCACGACGTTGAAGCGTTTCAGCAAAACGTTGCTAAGGAATATCAGGAAAAAACAGGACTGCACGCTGGCTTCTATGTGGTAAAGGCGGGCGGCGGCCCCTGCAGGCTGTAATAATCCTTTTTATAATTTCAACCAAAGGGGCGCATGAATATGATTGATTCCGCGATAAAAAAGCTGGTAAGGTACGGACTGGAAACCGGATTGATTGAAGAAAGCGACACAATCTATGTAACAAACAGGCTGCTTGAGCTTCTGGAGAAGGAAGAATACCTCGACGACGGGGAAGAGTACCGGGACGTTCAGCTGGAACAGACACTTAAAGAGCTGCTCGGCTACGCCTGTGAGCACGGTATCATAGAAAACAGCGTTATGGCACGCGACCTGTTTGATACGAAATTGATGGCTGTGCTGACGCCGAGGCCGTCGGAGGTAATGCGGGTTTTTCATGAAAAATATCAGGAATCCCCGCGGGCGGCAACCGATTATTTTTATAAGCTTTGCTGCGACAGCGACTATATCAGGCGGTACCGAGTCAAAAAGGATATGCGCTGGGAAACGGTTACCCCATATGGAGCGCTCGATATTACAGTCAACCTCTCGAAGCCGGAGAAAGACCCAAAAGCGATAGCCGCCGCAAAAAACGCGCCGCAGAGCAGCTACCCCAAATGTCTGCTATGCCCGGAAAACGAAGGCTACGCGGGAACCCTCACAAAGCCTGCGCGCCAGAACCACCGGATAATCCCAATTGAGCTCGGAGGAGAAAAGTGGGGCTTTCAGTATTCGCCTTACGTTTATTATAATGAGCATTGTATCGCGTTTAATTATGAACATACGCCGATGAGAATCGACAAAGCCGCGTTTCAAAAGCTCTTCGGCTTTGTAAAACGGTTTCCCCATTATTTTATCGGCTCGAACGCTGATTTGCCCATTGTCGGCGGTTCAATCCTGTCGCATGAGCATTTCCAGGGAGGACGCTATGAGTTCCCTATGGCAAAAGCCCCGTTAGAGCAGGAGTATTCCTTTGAAGGATTCGAACAGGTGAGGGCCGGCACCGTTAAATGGCCGATGTCGGTTATTCGCCTGAGCTGCCCGGAGGTGGAACCCCTCGTTGAGCTGGGCGGAAAGATTTTAGAGAAGTGGCGCGGCTATTCGGATAAAGAGGCGTTTATTTACGCGCAAACGGATGGGGAAGACCACAATACCATCACACCGATTGCAAGAAAACGCGGGGCCGACTATGAACTCGACCTGGTTCTTAGAAACAATATCACGACGGAGGAATTTCCGCTGGGTGTTTACCATCCGCACCAAAAGCTGCATCATATCAAAAAAGAAAATATCGGCCTGATTGAGGTCATGGGGCTCGCGGTACTTCCCGCAAGGCTCAAAACGGAGCTCGACTTACTCGCGGAGTATCTTGCCGCGGGAAAGGACGCCGGGTCAGACGAACGCATCAGCAAGCATGCAGGCTGGGCGCGGGAAATCATAGAACGGCATCCAACGCTGAATAAACATAACGTCCATGATATTATCAGATGCGAAACAGGCCGGGTATTTCTTCATGTGCTTGAAGACGCCGGCGTATACAAGGATACAAAAGCCGGCAGAGCATCATTTAACAGATTCCTCCGTAGCATTTAAACAAAATTATATAACCCATTTTGTGTAAAATAAACGTAACACAAAATGGGTTATTTTTTTATTTGATATTTTTGAATGATATGATATAATATAAAGTAACTCTGCATATAAGGAGGAGTCCTGTTGAAAATTGCGCTTTGTGACGATGAGAAACCATTTCTCTTATGGTTTAAAAAAAGGCTGGAACGGCAGCTGCCGGCGGTTCAGGCGGAAGAATTTAAAATTGACCTTTACAGCGATGGAAGAAGTCTGTTAAAAGCGCAGGCAAAGCAAAAATACGATGTGATTTTCCTCGACATCCAAATGCCTGAAATTGACGGGATGGCAATCGCGCGGCAGCTTTGGCGGCAAAGCGGCGAATCGATTGTTATTTTCACGACGGTAAAGGAGGAGCTTGTGTTCCAGGCGCTGCGCGTCCATCCGTTTGAATTCCTGAAAAAAAGCGATATTGAAAATGAGCTGCCCAGGCTTTTGCGCGATATACTGCGCGAGCTGCACAGAAGCGGAGAGCTGCTCACGTTAAAATGCCGCAAGGGAATGGTTTCCATACCAGTGCAGGACGTCTATTATCTGGAGAGCAGAAGAAATGATATTGCGGTTTATACCAAAGAAAAGGAATATATCATACGGGACAGCTTGTCAGTAAAAGAAAAGGAGCTTGCCCCGTATGGATTTATTCGTACGCATTCCGGATTTTTGGTTAATAGCTTTCATATATTTATGGCGGATAAAATGTTTGTGATTTTAGATGATGGAAGAAGGGTTCCGGTCAGCCGGAACCGGTATAAAATAGTAAAAGAAAAGTTATTAAAAAACATAACTAAATTGTAAATATAAATACTGTTTTTTCGGTTTTCAGCCGACAAAATATACCAAACATCACAGATTTGATACCAAACATACCAAAGGTGTTTATTTTTTAGGGTTTTCGCGTTATATTTTTAGTACCATCAATTAACGGGTTGGAGAGCGGAATTGCCTTCAATCTCAATTATTTCAGCGTACACGCACAGCGTCCTGCATGACTTGCTGCATGCAGGACGCGCAACTTTCTCCGGATAATAAAAGGTTCGACGGAATTTTACGGAGAAAAAATATTTACGCGGCGCAAAGTAACATGCCGGATGATTTTGGCAGGCATCCATAAGCGTAAGAGCAGATTGACTGCTCTTCTTTTTTGCTGTGTGGGTTGATATATCAATTGTGGAGGATATAGAATGGAAAGGGAACTGAAGACGCTAGCGGAGTATTATTTCATTCACAGGGTACTCAATAGTTATGGATTTGAAATCGCACAGCTTGAAGCGCTTATGGCATACGACCGGACAGCGGGACAGCTCGTGCATAAATACGGGGCGCTGTACCAGACAGAAATTATGATGAACCCGCCTATGCGCTCTTCCTTTTATTATCCATCGAGAATTTTAATAGCGAGCAGGTGTGAAAAGGAAACGTTTGCCATTTCACTTGCAAAAAATATTTTGTCCGTCAGAGGAAGCATTATGGAGGAAACGGAGCTTGGCGCAGTATCAAGCGGTTCCGCGGCAGTTGTTCATGCCGGGACGCGCGCGGTTGAAAACCGCTATCAAGTAATGTTTGCAACCTTTGGAAAGCTGCGGGATAACATTGTATCCTTCGCGCTTGCAAACCGCATTCCGCTTTTAACGTTTACAGGCCATTCGGCGGTCTCCTGTATGCATGAATTTGCAAGGGCGCTGTTTTCCAAGCTCAATATGCAAAGCGGGGCGTATACCATACTGCTGGACTTTTTACAATCCGCAATTTCTCTGAAAGAACTCAGGGAACGGCTGCTGGCACAGGGATTCAGCGAGGAGCTTGCCGAAATAGAAAAATTTATCCACCGTACGGACTTCATCGCTTCGAATGTCCAAATTGAGTTTTTTGAAAAAGAAAAGGTTGTTTATCTGATTTGGTTTTAATAAAAACTGCCCTATAACTTTTGTATATTGTTAACGCGTGTTATAATAACCTTACTAAGGCTTGCGAAGCATTGAAACATATTCGCATATATAAAGGGGTCTTATTATGTCAAACGCCTTTAACACGTTAGAACAATGCCTTGCCGAGATAAGAAAGCGGACGGATTTTGTTCCCAAAATCGCGATTACGCTCGGCTCGGGGTTGGGTTCGTTTGCAAACCGGCTGAAAACGACTTCGTCTGTATCTTACAAAGAACTGGACGGCTTTCCCGTATCGACGGTCAAGGGCCATGAGGGGAAATTTATTTTCGCCTGGATTGCCGGTGTTCCCGCGGTTCTCATGCAGGGGAGGGTACACTACTACGAGGGTTACCCGGTGGAACAGACTGTACTGCCCATCCGCTTGATGGGATTGTTAGGCGCAAAGACGCTTCTTCTTACAAACGCGGCGGGAGGGCTCGGGCCTGATTTATCCCCAGGTGATTTGATGATGATTACCGGACATATCGCATCCTTTATGCCGTCACCGCTGCGCGGGGAAAATATAGGCGAGCTCGGCCCGCGCTTTCCTGATATGAGCGCCGTATATGATATTGGCTTGCAGAAAGCCATAAAGCAAACGGCGGACAAGCTCGATATTCCATTAAAAAAAGGCGTATACCTACAGGTGCCGGGTCCCCAATATGAAACGCCGGAGGAAATCAGGATGTACCGGCTTTTCGGCGCGGACGCGGTCGGAATGAGCACCGCGGCGGAGGCAATCGCCGCGCGCCATATGGGCATGCGCGTGTGCGGGGTCAGCTGTATAACCAACATGGCCGCCGGAACCAGCAAAACGCCGCTTACCCATGAAGAGGTACAGAAAACGGCAAACAGGGTATCCGCCTGTTTTTCAAGGCTGATTACGGAGCTTGCGCCAGAGCTGTCAAAGGAGAACTGTGTATGATAGACCTGCATCTCCATCTGGACGGCTCGCTCACCGCGCAGGACGTTTTAGAGCTTGCTTCCATACAGAAGCTCTCTCTGCCGGCAAACGGCGAACAGGCGCTTGAAAAGCTGCTTAGAGCGCCGCAAAGCGGAGGCAGCCTGAATGAATATTTAAAACGCTTTGATTTGCCGCTGCTCGTTTTGCAGACGGAAGAGGCGCTTCGTGATAGTATATACCGTCTGGCCGGCCGGCTTTCACGGCAGGGGCTTTGCTATGCGGAAATACGGTTTGCCCCGCAGCTGCATTTACGCGGCGGCCTGACGATGGAGCGGGTATGCGCTGCGGCCTGCGAAGGACTTGCACACGCGCTTAAGGATTTTCCCGCTGTTAAACTACGGCTGATACTTTGCTGTATGCGCGGCGGAGAAACAGAAAACAACCGGAAAACCGTGGAGCTTGCCGCCGGTTTGTGTGACAGGGGAGTCTGCGCGGTTGACCTTGCCGGAGCGGAGGCTCTGTATGAGACTGGAGATTATGCCGGGATTTTTTCGTATGCGCGGCAGCTCCATGTTCCCTTTACGATACACGCGGGGGAAGCCGCGGGCCCCGAAAGCGTCAAAGCGGCGCTGCGCTTAGGAGCCGCACGCATTGGCCATGGTGTGCGCGCGGCAGAGGACAATTCCCTTGTGCTGCTGCTCGCCCAAAATAATATCCCGCTTGAATGCTGCCCGACGAGCAACGTGCAAACCGGCGCTGTCCCGGAATACGGTTTGCACCCTGTATTGAAGCTGCTGGAGCGCGGCGTGCCCGTTACGGTCAATACGGATAACATGACGGTGTCGAATACGACAATCAAAAAGGAGTTTGTGCTTTTACAGCAGCATTTGGGTATGACGCGGGCGCAGGAAAAACAAATGCTTTTAAACAGCGTACAGGCCGCGTTCCTCCCGGAGAGGGAAAAGCAGGAGCTTCTCGACAAGGCGCTTCGGGAATTTTCTGAAATATGATATAAGAAAAACGCACAGGCGGGCTTGCCTGTGCGTTTTTGTTTTGCGGTATCAGAAGAAATCTTTTTTCTTAAAGTACCAGATGCATATCAGCAGGATAACCAGGCTGATGACGATTATCATCGGGTAGCCGAACTGCCAGCTAAGCTCCGGCATGTTTTTAAAATTCATCCCATACCAGCCGGTGATGACCGTCAGCGGAAGAAATATGGCGGTAATGCCTGTTAACAGCTTCATAATACGGTTTTGCTTCACATCGATTTGCGTTTGATATAGCTCTGTAATCTGAATGGAATATTCGCGCAGCATCTGCGTATTTCCATAAAGAAGATTAATTTTTTCTGACAGGTGCCCAAAATAGGACGGGTTTTCAAAATAACCGCTGTCGTTGTTTTTTAATTTAACCGCAACGTCCAGCAGCTGCGCATAGTAGTTGTGCAGGAGCATCAGCTCCTTTTTGAGCGGTACAATTTTATGGTGGAAATCGTCAAGCCTGTTTTCCAGTACGTTTTCCTCGAGCGCGCCGAAGCGTTTTTCCGTATCCTCCAAGTAAATCAGGTCACTGTCGACGACGCTTTCCATAAATTCGTAAAGGAACCGTCCCGGCGTCATTTTCCTGCGGGAGCGCGCAAGCGTAAATTTGTTCAGTGCAGTCTGCGCGTAATCGTTGCAAAGCACCAGAATCAGCCGTGCCTTGCATACCGCAAGCATGAGCTTCGCGCGGTGGCGTATGCTGTCCTTTTTGACCGGGATGTTCAGTGTGCAGAGCAGATACCCGTCAAGCTCCAATAGCCGTGTCAAATGGACGGAGCGCTCCTTTTCAACCAGCCTGAAGGGAATGCCCGCTTCTTCGCAGAGCGGCTGCGCACGCTCAAAGTCAGCAACCGCCAAGCAGAAGCCCTCTTTTGGTGCAGCAAACGTCTCTGTTTGGCTGATGCTATCCCCGGTTAACAGATATAAATGGTTCGGCTCAAACTGTGCCATGCGGCCGCCTCTTTTCCAAAGCCTTAGCTTTTTTCAAAACGCTCAACGTTGACGACAAAAATCGTCGTGCCGCCCACGTCTACTGTTACGGGCATGACGTTGAAGCTGTCCATCGGCACGCCGTCGCCCATATAAGACATGCTGTAGGCCACCTGCTTGCGCTTGCCGCACTGGTTTTTGATGATGGTGATGACCTCGTCTACCTTGCTTTCTTCCGTTACGGTCATTAAAGTGGAATTCCCGCGGCGCAGGAAACCGCCCGTGGTAGAAAGCCTGGTGACGCCGAAGCCCTTTTTGTTGAGCTCTTCAGTTACACGGTCGCCGTCCTCTGAATGTACGATAGCATAAATCATTTTCATGGTTTCAATCTCCTTTTTGTCATGGGTTTTTGTCCGAGCTTATATTCTGTCACCATTATAATATATTTTTGATTAAGCCGCCATAAAAATTTTGTTTTTTGCCGTAAAAGCGAGATAAATACAGAAAAAGGCGCCAACATAAGAAAAATATGATTTTGAAATAATGAGTAAATAAGAGAAAACAGCAGAAAATTAAAGATAGCTAAAGAAAAATAATGGTTTTATCAAAAAATCCAGCGAAAAATTAAGTTTGACTTTCCCTGACCTTGCGCATATAATAAACACATAAGGTCAAAGAAAGTCAAAGTCAAATGATGATAAACATTTAGGAAGGGAGCGAAGCATATGCGAATGAGCGATATTGTAGCGCAGTACATTTCTGAGATTCTGGAGCAGTCCGGCGGCAACGCGGAAATCCAGCGCAATGAGCTGGCGCAGACGCTTGGGTGCGTGCCGAGCCAAATCAATTATGTTATTACCTCGCGTTTTACGCCGGAGCAGGGCTATCTTGTGGAAAGCCGCAGGGGCGGCGGCGGCTATATCCGTATCACGAGGGTACACCTGGACGCCGACACCGCGCTGATGCATATTGTCAATTCCATTGGCGATACGCTCGATTACACGGCGGCGCGTATGATGCTCCAGAATATGGCGCAGCAGGGGCTGCTTTCAGAAGCGGCGGCATCCCTGATGCACAGCGCGCTGACTGAGCAGGCGTACGCGGGCGTTCCAAAGGAATACCGCGGCATCCTGCGGGCCGGTGTGTTCAAAAATATGCTGCTCACACAAATTTGACAAATTACAAGCACGAAAACCGATAGAATAACAGTTGGGAGGAATTTTTATGCTATGTCAATCCTGTCAGAAAAATCAGGCGACCACTCACATTAAGACAATTATTAACGGAGAGCTGACCGAATACATGCTCTGCCCCGAATGCGCCAAGAAAATGGGTTACGGCAATATTTTTGAGGACATGGCGTTCGATTTCAGCAGCTTCCTCGGCAGCTTTTTAGGAAACGGCCTCCCGCCGAGAACGAGCGCGACGCGCTGCAAGGGCTGCGGGGCAGCGTTTGCGGATATTGCAAAAACCGGCAAGGTCGGCTGCGCGCAGTGCTACGAAACGTTTTTCGACGACCTGCTGCCGTCCATCAGGAGGATACACGGCAACACGCGCCATACAGGAAAGCTTGCCGGAAGCGCCGGCAAGGAGCTGCGCGTGGTAAACGAGCTGGAGCAGGCGCGGCAGGAGCTGCACGACGCAATTGAGAAGCAGGAGTTTGAAAAGGCCGCAAAGCTCAGGGACAGAATCAAAGAACTGGAAGGAGGCGCCTCTCATGAATAAAAAATGGTATCAGAAAAGCGGCGCCGAGGGCGATGTGATAATAAGCACCAGGGTACGCCTTGCGAGAAATCTGCAGGGCTACCCGTTCCCGTGCAGGCTCGACGCCGCGGGGCGTGAGCAGATTGCGGGCAAGGTAAAGGACGCGATGTTCCATAGCAACAGTGTAATCGCGGACAGCTTTCAATATTTAGATATGGCAAAATTGAGCGAGGAGGAGGCCGTTTCCCTTGTGGAACGGCACCTCGTAAGCCCGGACTTCGCCTCCGACCGGCAGGGCAGGTATCTGCTCCTGACCGGAGATGAGAGCGTCAGCATCATGCTCAACGAAGAGGACCATATCCGAATCCAGGTAATGTACGAGGGAATGAACCTCGACGGCGCTTACGATATGGCGGATAAGCTCGATACCCTGCTCGACAACGCCCTGGGATTTGCGTTCCACGAAAAATTAGGCTACCTGACGCAATGCCCGACGAATCTCGGTACCGGCATGCGCGCTTCGGTCATGCTGCATCTGCCCGCTTTGCAGCACAGCAAGGCGATAGGGCGCATCGCGGGCAACCTTTCAAAGCTGGGGCTTACGCTGCGCGGAACATATGGCGAGGGCACCGAGCCACAGGGCGCGCTTTATCAGCTTTCAAACCAGGTCACGCTCGGCCTTTCCGAAAAGGCAGCGCTCGATAACCTGAAAAATATCGCGATGCAGCTCGTCGCACAGGAGCGCACGGCATGTCAGGCGCTTGCAAACAGTATGGAGACGCTCGACGTCATCAGCCGTTCTATGGGTATCCTGAAGAGCGCGCGGCTTTTGAGCGCCGACGAGTGCATGAAGCTGCTGTCTAACGTTCGCCTGGGAATCGCGATAGATGAAATAAAGGATATAGGTTATGATACAATCAACGAGCTGACGACGGAAATCCAGCCGGCGACCATTATGAAAGCGGCTGGAAAACGGCTCACGCCGGAAGAACGCGACCAGGCGCGCGCCAGAACCGTAAGGGAACGCCTTTGCGGATAAAACAGGCATACGAAAATGAAAAAGGGAAAAAACAGCTAACAGGAAGAGATTACTAATGGGAGGTATGTATTATGTATAGCTTTAATGGTTTTACACAAAAGGCAAACAGGGCATTGAACCTTTCGATAGAAGCCGCGCAGGACCTCGGCCATACTTATATCGGGACGGAGCATATCCTTCTCGGGCTGCTCGAGGAAGGCACAGGCGTTGCAAGCGCCGCGCTTTCCGGCAGCGGGATTGCAGCCGACGCTGTCGAAGATTTAATTAAAACGAAAATCGGCGTAGGAAGCCGCACGGCGCTGTCGCCCGCCGACCTTACGCCGCGTTCAAAGCGCATTTTGCAGAACGCGGTTATCGTAGCGGCGAAGCTTGGCCATAATTATGTAGGCACCGAGCATTTGCTTTTGGCGCTGCTTGAAGAACAGGACAGCTATGCGCTCGGCTTTATGCAGGAGCTCGGCGTGAAGCCGAACGACCTGCTCCAGTCCCTGCGCGACGAGCTTTCCGGCGGTGGTACGGACGATTCGGAAATTTTTGATTTTGAAAGCGCCGCTGCCGGCGCTCCGTCCCAGCATAAGGGCGGGAAAAGCAGCACGAAAACGCTCGACCAGTTCGGTATCGATTTGACCGCAAAGGCGAAAAAGGGAGAGATTGACCCGGTTATCGGCAGGGACAAGGAAATCCAGCGGGTGATTCAAATCCTGTCCAGAAGGACGAAAAACAATCCCTGCCTGATTGGCGAGCCGGGCGTCGGCAAAACGGCCGTCGCTGAGGGGCTTGCACTCAAAATCGCGTCCGACGAGGTGCCTGAGCCGCTTAAGGACAAGCGTATCGTGTCGCTCGATTTGACCGGCATGATTGCCGGTACAAAATACCGCGGTGATTTTGAGGACCGCATCAAAAACGCAATGGATGAGGTAAAGGCCGCGGGTAATGTCATTCTTTTTATTGACGAGCTGCATACCATCATCGGCGCGGGCTCGGCGGAGGGCTCGGCGGACGCCGCGAATATATTGAAGCCGTCGCTTGCGAGAGGCGATTTCCAGGTCATCGGCGCGACGACCATCAACGAGTACCGCAAGTATGTCGAGAAGGACGCGGCGCTCGAGCGCAGGTTCCAGCCGGTTACCGTCGGCGAGCCGACGCAGGAGGAAACGGTTGAAATACTCAAGGGCCTGCGCGACCGCTACGAGGCGCACCACAAGGTGAAAATCACCGACGAGGCAATAAGCGCGGCGGTCACGCTGTCCGCGCGGTATATTACAGACCGTTACCTGCCGGACAAAGCAATCGATTTAATCGACGAATCCGCCTCCCGCGTGCGTCTCAACGCACATACGGAGCCGGAGGACATCAAGGAAACCGAGAAAAAAATCAAGGAGCTCGAGCAGGAAAAGGCCGCCGCCGTAAGCGCGCAGGATTTTGAGCGCGCGGCAAAGCTGCGCGACGAGGAAAAGAAAACGCGTGAAGAGCTCAAGGCGCAGAAGGAAAAATGGCACGAGGACAACGAAAAGGTAAGCGGCGAGGTGACAGAGCGGGATATTGCGAAAATCGTCTCCGACTGGACGGGTGTGCCTGTTTCCAACCTGACGGAGGAGGAGAGCGCCCGCCTGCTTAAAATGGAGGAAATCCTCCACAGCCGCGTCATTGGCCAGGACGAAGCGGTTACAAGCGTCGCACGGGCAATCCGGCGCGGCAGGGTAGGATTAAAGGACCCGAAACGGCCGGTCGGTTCGTTCATCTTCCTAGGTCCCACGGGCGTGGGCAAGACAGAGCTGTGCAAAGCGCTTGCGCAGGCGATGTTCGGCGATGAAAACGCAATGATTCGGCTCGATATGTCGGAGTATATGGAGAAGCACAACGTCTCTAAGCTTATCGGTTCGCCTCCGGGCTACGTCGGCTACGACGAGGGCGGGCAGCTCACGGAAAAGGTGCGCCGCCATCCGTATTCCGTCGTACTGTTCGATGAAATAGAAAAAGCGCATCCCGATGTATTCAACATGCTGCTCCAGGTTTTGGAGGACGGCAGGCTGACCGATTCGCAGGGCAGGCTCGTTGATTTCAGGAATGCTGTCATTATCATGACCTCGAACGTCGGCGCGCGCCTGATTACCAACGAACAGGGAAGCCTCGGCTTTGCGTTTGGAGAAGAGAACAAAAAGGAAGACGCCGATACCAAGGCGCTGCGTGAAACCGTGCTGGGCGAGCTCAAAAAGACCTTCCGGCCGGAATTTTTGAACCGTGTGGACGATATTATCGTCTTCAATAAGCTAAGCGGGGAAGAAATTATGGAGATTGCGCGCCATATGCTCAAAGAGCTTTCTGACCGGCTCGGCGCAATGGAGATTACGGTGGAGTTCTCCGACGCGGCTATCAAGGCTGTTTCGGATGAGGGTTACGACCCCATATACGGCGCAAGGCCTCTGCGCCGCGCGATTACGTCTAAAATAGAGGACCCGCTATCGGAAAGAATTTTGGAAGGCGCTATTAAGACAAACGATAAGGTGCTTTGTGATTTTAAAGACGGCGCGTTTTGTTTTAAACAGCAATAAAAAGCGAAGCCTCCGGTTCAGCATGCTGGACCGGAGGCTTCATTCATTTGAAATAATTTACGTGCTTTTACGCAATTATATTTTAAATTTTTTTGAAAATTATTAAAATAATGCGAATTATAACAAATATGTAATAGATTTTTTCGTAAGGATGTGGTAAAATAAAAATAGTAAAGAGATGCTGTATTATTTTTAGACCTTTTAATCTGTAGTTATTTACATGTTTTATCTAAACAACAAGTGTTTTGCGTTCCGCTAAATCGATGGCCCGGGTTCCTTCTTTGCGGGGGGATAGGGCTTACGCTCGTCAGTCAGGCCGAGTATATAATCCACGCTTGTTTCATAAATTTTTGCAAGCTTAATCAATACGGCGGTGGGGATGTCGTTTTCTCCCGTTTCGTATTTGGAATATCCGGTCTGGGACATTTCCAGCATTGCGGCAAGTTCGGTTTGGCTTTTGTCTTGGTCTTCTCGCAAATTTCGTATACGCTTAAACATTATGAATCACCTCATAATATAGCATATAATAATTTGCGTTATGAACTTGCTTTTTAATCTGAAATAGGTTAAAATATTTGTGAATTTTTGTCACTTTATAAGATGTTGACCTCTACAAGATGTTGTTCCAAGTTATGATACTCCGGAAGAGGTGATTTTTTTGGATACAGAGTATATGCTCAAATCCAGCTCGAATCTAAAAGCGCTGCTTGTTTTTTTCGCTGTGCTCTTTTTTGCGTCTGCAGGGACGGCCGTCTATTTGGCGGCAGCCGGTGCGCTTATGCAGGAGGATGGGGTTAAAAAGCTTTTATTTCTGATTGTATTGGCGCTGGGCTCTTTGGCTTTCTTCATTGTAGCGATGATTCGTTCAAAATGCGAAGTACTGATTTACCGCTCGCATATCAAAGGGCTGGCGGGCGTAGAAGGGCATCCAATCCGGCTGCAGCCGTTCGACATCGAGTTCAAGGATATTGATTTTCTGGACGTCAATTACAGAAGAATTATCTTTGAAAGCGGCGGCGTCTGCTACAGCGTATTGTGCGCTTCCCATATAGAAGCGGAGGAGCTGCATCTCTCTATTTTCCAGCTGACGGAAAACGCTAGGGTTTACGGCACATGATGGGCCCTGACGGGGGAGGTATAATAATCCTCGCCGCAGGGAGCGATATTTAAAAACGAGAGTGCCTGTAAATCTGTAGCGCGCAGGTCGAGCGCAAGAATATCCTTTTGGCCTCCATTCAATCTAGATAGGCTGTCGGTTGTCTTTATGACGACCGGCAGCTTTGCTGTTTCTTTTGCTTTTTTAAGTATCTGCGCGCCGCCTTCGCCCAGGCCGAGAATGCGCAGGTAGGGAACAGGCAAGTCCTGATATTCAGAGGAAATACCCAAAAAGGCGTTTATGATAATTCGGCGAATGCGCGCGTAGGTATACCGCTTCGTTTTCACGCCCATAATGATATCGGAGAGCGTCGTGTGCTGCCGTACTGCATCATAAATTCTGTTTTCAAGCCCTTCGGTTACATCAGGAAGGTTCAAAAAATCCTCGCGCTCCATACAGCGCAGCTGGTAAAGTATGGCGCGTTCAAGGCGGTTTATATCGGATACTCTGCCGTTTGCGATTTCCTCCCGCACCGGCGCGATGCAGCATTCCGGCATAAAAGCAAAGGCTTTGTTATCCTTTTCCAGAAGCAGTCTGCGTATGTGGGAGGCGCTTGCAATATTGCCGGACGTTTTCCCGCTGTCGTGGGCCACGCCTGACCGCCTGACGGTAAAGGGGCGGATGTTGGAAGAAAGCGTCTCGAGCGCGTGGATGTATTCAATCCCGAGCGTGTTGTTTGGGTGCCGCAGTATGCTTTCAAGCTCAGGCGCGGCAGCCGCCGAAGCTTCACAGACGGCGCGCGCATAACTTTTGCCCTGTGCCAGTTTTTCTTTTATCTCTTTGGAGCACGAGCCGCCGTGAATCAGGCGTTCCGCCGCGCAAAGCTTTAGGGTATCGCCGCATTCGCTGCCGAAGGCCAGCGTATCTACACAGCCCAGCGCGTCGGCAAGGCTTGCGCCCCCAAAGGCGAAGCTTTGCGCGCTTGACGACGCCCACACCGCGGGCAGCTCTACCACGAGGTCGGCGCCGCCGAGCAGCGCGCATTTTGCCCGCGTGTATTTGGAAAGGACGGCAGGCTCCCCGCGCTGAACGAACGAACCGCTCATTATGGCAGCGATATGCGTCGCCCCGGCTAGGCGGAGCTGCTCAAACAAATACCGGTGCCCGTTATGGAACGGGTTAAATTCGCTGATAACGGCAAAGACCTTCATAAAAGCACCTTTTTTCCCTGTAAAAGTTGTGTAACGGCGCTTAAAATGGTTGAATTTGCCGCCGCTTTGTACTATTATATAGTATTGTAGAAGTCAAAAGCAATATATAGGAGGAGAGCAATGAAGATTTTGGTAATCAATGCGGGAAGCTCCTCGCTGAAATATCAGCTTTTTGATATGGATGACGAGAAAGTACTCGCAAAGGGGAACTGTGAAAGAATCGGGATGGAAGGCAGCTTAATCGGGCATAAAACGTCCGACGGAAGGCGTAGGGAGGTTAAGGTTGCCATGCCGGACCACACGGCGGCGTTCATGCAGGTAAAGGACGCGCTTACGGATTCTGAGGTAGGCGTTATCAAAGATTTGAAGGAAGTCAGCGCTATCGGCCACCGTATCGTTCAGGGCGGCGCGCTGTTCAGCAAGAGCGTTTTGGTGGACGACAAGGTAATTGAGGGAATTGAAAGCCTGATTCCGCTCGCGCCGCTCCATAATAAGGCGCATGTGCAGGCAATCAGGGCGTGCGTCGACGTGTTCGGCAGGGAAGTGCCGGAGGTCGTCGTGTTTGACACGGCGTTCCACTCCACCATGCCGAGAAAAGCGTATATGTACCCTATCCCTTATGAATATTATGAAAAATATAAAATCCGCCGTTACGGGTTCCACGGCACCTCGCACCGTTATGTCAGCGCGCGCTGTGCTGAGCTTATGGGCGAGGATATTAAGAACCTAAAAATCATCACCTGTCATCTGGGCAACGGCTCATCCATCGCGGCGGTAGACGAAGGCAAGGTTATCGACACGAGTATGGGCCTTACCCCGCTCGACGGCTTTATGATGGGAACGCGCACCGGCACGCTCGACCCGTCGGTCGTTACGTTCCTTGCGGAAAAGGAAAGCATGTCGCCCGCTCAAATGAGCGATATGCTGAACAAAAAATCCGGATTGCTCGGTATTTCCGGCGTTTCGAGCGACGACAGGGACGTTACGAAGGGCGTAATCGAGGGCAACGACCGCTGCAAGCTCGCGCACGAGATGCTCCGCTATGAAATCAGCAAGTTCATCGGCAGCTATTACGTTGCGCTTGGCGGCTGCGACGCCATTGTCTTTACGGCGGGCCTCGGTGAAAACCAGCCGCACCACAGGGAAGCAATCGGAGAAAGCCTTGCGTGCCTCGGCGTTGAGGTCGATAAGGAAAAGAACAACGCGGCGATTAAGGGCCACGAGGGCTTAATCAGCAAGCCTGGCAGCAAAATCAAGGTATACGTCATCCCGACCAACGAAGAGCTGGTCATCGCAAGGGATACAGAGCAGATAGTAAAAGAGCACCAATAAACAGAAAAGGCCAGTTCTGCGTTAACCGCTGAGGGCCGGGTATTAAATTTTTGCAGTTTTTAACAGTAAAAAGGCGCAGGCTCAAAAAAGAGCCGCGCCTTTTTTGTATCAGGCCGTCAAATTTGAATAGCCTATGGTGTATTTCCGCTTTTTATGCTATAATCGTTTCAGTATAATCCATGTGGGATGGAAGTAGGAGCTTTATGGGAATCAACATCAATTTAGGCGCGTGGAACGGCGTGTTTGCCGTACCGAACGACGTCGTGGACAAATATATCAGGCTGGCGACGGAAAAGCAGCTCAAGGTGCTGTTGTGGCTTCTGCGCAACGCGGGGAGCCAGTATACCGCGGAAGAGATGGCGCAGGCGCTTTCGGTACATCCGTCCGATATCGGCGATTATATTCAGTTCTGGGTAAACGCGGGGCTGCTCTGCGAAATGCCGCAGGGCTTAGTACCTGCCCAGGGACAAAGGAAAGAAATTGAGCAATCAGCGGAGGAAGAGGCCAAAACTAGTAGGCAGCCGCTGGTTCAACAGGAAAATGCCCCTGCGGAAAAGAAAAAGCCGCGCGCGCTATCCCGCCCGCAAAAGCCTGATTCCGCTTATGTCGCCAAACGGCTGAGCGAATGCGGGGAGCTATCCTTCCTGATGGAGGAGGCACAGGTGATTTTAGGTAAGCCCTTATCAGGCGGCGACAGTGCCACGCTTTTAATGCTCCATGAGGACGACGGGCTGCCGGTAGATGTAATTTTGATGATTTTACAGTACGCGGTAGGTGAGGGAAAAACCGCGATGCGCTATATTGAGCGCGTTGGCGCGGACTGGGCCAGCGAGGACATCGATTCCGTGGAGAAGGCGGAGGAAAAGCTTAGGGCAATTGCGGGTACAAAGGACGCCTGGAGAAAGGTCAGCAGGATATTCGGGCTCAACAGCGCGGGTTCTCCGACCAAAACGCAGCTCGAGTGCGCCGGACGCTGGGTAAACGAATGGAAGTACCAGGAGGATATGCTCCGACTTGCGTACGAAACGTGCGTCGATACAAAGGGAGAATACAATTTGAAATATATCGACGGTATCATTAAGCGGTGGTATGGTGCGGGTATTATGGCGCCGCAGGATGTGGAAAACGCGAAGAAACCCAAGAAAAAGGAGCCGGCGCAAAAGCGCGGGACTTCGTATGATATCGATGAACTTGAAAGCCTGAGCATGTTCGACGACTGACAGGCTTTTACTACATATAAGAAGGACGGTGGCTTAAGGTATGGGCTACAGCAGAGATGTCTACCTGGCGGCGGAGGATGAAATGCAGCGCCGCCGCATGGAAGCACTGCGCAAAGCGGACGAAAGAAGTGCGCGCTTCTACGAAAAATTCCCGCGTGCTCTCGAGCTGGAACGCTTGCTTTTGCAGACGGGTGTAAAAGCGGGAAAGGCGGTCGTAGGCGGCGCGGATGTAAAGGAAGAGCTCTTAAAGCTAAAAGAGGCAAACCTTGCCCAGCAGAAAGAGCTGCGCGGCATTTTTGAGCGCGCCGGTGTGCCGGAGGATTATCTTCAGCCGAATTTTTACTGCAAGACCTGTGAAGACAGGGGCAACGTCGACGGTAAACGGTGCTCCTGTATGGAAAACCTGCTTCGGGAAAAGGCGTTTGATAAGCTCAACCGCCTGTCCCCGCTGTCGCTTTCAAGCTTTGAAACCTTTTCTCTTGAATATTATTCGGATGAACGCATAGACGGCGGGCCTTCCCCAAGAAGGCGCGTGACGCAGATATTCAACTACTGTAAAAAGTACGCTAGAGAATTTACCGCCCAAAGCGACAGCCTCGTTTTCTGCGGCGCAACAGGGCTTGGCAAAACTCATCTGGCACTCGCTATTGCGAACGAAGTGACAAATATGGGCTTTGGCGTTGTTTACTGCAGCGCGCCCGACGTGGTCCAAGCGCTTGAAAAAGAGCAATTTTCGAGAAACACAGACGATAAGAACGGTGGGGTAAGAGAAGCTTTGCTTGACTGTGACCTTCTGATACTGGACGACCTCGGCACCGAATTTATCACGCAGTTTACGAGCGGCGCGGTTTACAACGTATTCAACTCCCGCCTTACCGCGGGAAAGCCGACAATCATCAGCACGAACCTTTCGCTGAAGGAAATGGAAAAATATTATTCCGAGCGCTTTGTTTCGCGCATAAGCGGCAGCTGCCAGCGGCTCGATTTTATTGGGAACGATGTGCGTGTGCTTATTAAAAAAGAACGGCTGAACAAAAAGACGTTATAGGAATAAATATAGTTACCGGCGGCGGAGCAAACCGCCCGCTGCCGGTAACTTGAGTACCACGGAGAAAAATTTATATTGACTTGCGATATTGAAAGGATTATAATAATTCTTAGAGTTTTGGTTGCTGTGCGGATGTAGCTCACCCGGTAGAGCGTCACCTTCCCAAGGTGAATGTAGCGAGTTCGAGTCTCGTCATCCGCTCCATATGCTTTTGAGAGGATAGAGTTCGCTCTATCCGTTTTTTATAGGCTTTTCGCAAAATTTATTTCTTTTTGTCACATTGCGTAAAGAGCGCCGGACATCCTCCGCTGGGGGGACTCCGGCCTACAAAAACGGCCGGAGGGCTATTTTGGGGAGGAAATTTTTTTGTCTGCGGATTTACATTGTCATACAAGAATATCTGACGGCTCGGTTGGAATAGACGAGCTGATTGCGATTGCTAAGCGCAAGGGACTACATACGATTGCGGTGACCGACCACGACACGTTTGCCGGCGCAACGCGCGCGAAAATCATAGGAGAGCGCCATGGCGTGGAGGTTATTCTCGGCGCTGAAATTTCCGCATGGGATTTTAAACGTGGAAGGCTCGTACATATGCTTTGCTATCTCTGTGAACATCCCGCGCGGCTCGAGGGGCTTTTAAACAGAACGCTTGAGAACCGCCGGAAGGCCGTTACACTTTCACTGCAAAAGATTATGCGGATGTATCCCATTACGCCTGAGATGGTCGCGAAGCGGGCACAGGGCAGTACAACCATCTATAAACAGCATATTATGCAGGCGCTCGTCGACGCGGGCTACGCCGATAAAATATTTGGCGCGCTTTACCAGAAGCTCTTTAACAGCAGAATTGGAATTGCGAGGACACAAATCGATTATCCGGACGTTTTCGAGGTGCTGGATTTAATTCATGAGGCGGGCGGCGTTGCGGTGCTCGCCCACCCCGCTGTATATGATTCCTATGAACTGCTTTTGGAGCTTGCGCAGAAGGGGCTCGACGGCGTGGAATGCTTTTACCCGAGAGCACGGGAGGATGACCCGGAGGTGCTTTCAAAGATTGCGAAGGAATACGATTTGGTGATGACCGGCGGAACGGATTTCCACGGTGCCTGTTCCAGCGCCGTGAATCCATTGGGCACCTGTCTGACGCCTGACGACCAGCTTTTAAAGCTGAAGCGCAGAAAACAGATTCTGCAAAAAGCAAAGGCGGTGTAAGTAATGAAAACGACATACCGCACAAAGGGAACCTGCTCAAGACAAATTGAAATAGAACTTGACGGGACAAAAATAGTATCGGTTCGTTTTGAAGGCGGCTGTAATGGCAACGGAAAGGGAATCGGAGCGCTCGTCAGGGGAATGGAAGCAAAGGACGTTATCGAGCGCTGCAAGGGCATACGCTGCGGCATGAGGGCGACGTCCTGTCCCGACCAGCTTGCGCTTGCCCTTGAAGAGCTTTTAAGCAAAAACAAGTGAAGCCGAAAAGAAATTTAAAGTTCTTGACAACGCCAGGGTGCTTTGCTATAATATAACACGCTGACTGAAATGCGAGTGTGCTGGAACTGGCAGACAGGCACGTTTGAGGGGCGTGTGTTTCATGACGTACGGGTTCAAGTCCCGTCACTCGCACCAAATCAAAGGACAAACTTTGATAGAAAAATAGCTTCCCATTTCGGGAGGCTATTTTTCGTTTGTGCCCGGAAAACCCGCTATCTGTGGGCTTTCCGGGCTTTTTCTGTTCCAGGCGCTTTTCCATGGCGGGCCGGATTTCCCGCCCAGCCTCCGAGTGGTGGCGCATGGCAGTATTTTCTCTTGATTTCCGAACCCCTCATATTTCGCAAAAAGCGCCGCGCAAGTCTCCGCGAAAAAGTCTGCCCGGCGCTTTCGATTTCATTAAACAATCACGCGGGAACCTTCGTCCCCGCGTAAAAGTATTATGCTCATTCCCGCTCGAAGGGTACGTCGCAGTCCCCGCATATCACGTTGACCTCTTTCGTCGCCCGGATGATGGCCCCGCACTCCGGGCAGACATATTTGATGCTGCGGTTCTTGGATTTCTTACCCTTCTCCTTGCCCGTGCCTCCTTCCGGGAGGCGGCTGGCGTTGATTGCCTCGTCGCCGAGGGTTTCCTTGACCCATGCCTCCGCCTCCGGGGCCAGCGTCGTGATCGTCCAACCGTACTTCTGGTGCTTCTCGATATGCAGGCCGTGCGCCTCGGCGGTGGCCTTGAACTTCATGTTGTGATAGTACCCGTTGTTGCTGGTATCCTCGACCTTATGGAGCAGGTTGTGGAGGTGGGCCATTTCGTGGAGCATGGTCGCGCAAACCTCCGTCATGGGCCGGTCAAGATACTCCGCGCATATGTTGATCTCTCGGTACATTTCCCGCTCGGTTTTCCATACCTCCTGCACGCTGCACCAGCCATAGGCTCCGCGCCCGCCGTCCGGGGATACGGTGATGGCCGGGCGGGCCAGCTCCCCGTCGTAAAAGTGCTGGTTGAATAGGTCGAACAGCTCCTCGGTTTTCTTTACGATTGTGGATATTTGCAGCATGATCGCGTCCTCCTTAAAGATATGTTTGATTTCTGTGAGTCACAGCTTACGCACCACCGGCGAAAAAGCAAGCTCTAAATTGCTTAAAACATATCTTTTTTTCGGGGTATCCGGGCAGCGAAAAGCCCCGCCGAAGCGGGGCCTGTGTGGAAGGCCTTAGCCTTTCCAGAGATGCGGGAAACCGGCTGCGTTATAAATTTGATTGAGTAACTCTGCCTGTAAGTCTGCTTTGAGAAACGTCGCTTCGTCGATGGCCAAGGAGATAATAGAGCCGAAATCCAGCTCGTCCTCCTCTGAGGTAATTCCGTTGGAAAAATAGGGCTCGCCGTCTTTCAATATTCGTTCAAACAGCTTGGCGTGGGTATATTCATTTTTTAGCGGAATAGCTCTTAGAATGAATTTCAGTATTTCGGTTTGCATAGTAAACCTCTTTCCCGGCGCATGGCCGTTTTATTCGCCGGTATTCCCGGCTTGTGTCACAGATTGCATATAACGTGGTGGAAAGCAAGCCTTTTTATAAAAAAAGGAATCCCGCCGAAGCGGGGGCTGGCTGCCTTATTCCGCGTCCCGGTTGGCTTGATAGTAATAGCCATAGCCCCGGCGTTCGTCGTCAAAGGTAAACTCGCAGATTTCGTTGAAGCAGGAACCGTCAAAGTTAAGGATGTAGGTCTGGTAGTCGCAGGCGAATTGCTTAAAGGTTTCGGCCTTGCAGGGCGCGTCCTCCGCGCTTTCTTCGCTGTCCCAGCGGTGCAATTCGGTTTCCTTGTACTCCTCCAACTCGTCGGTATGGTAGTATCGTGTAAAACCTTCGGAGGTTTGATAGCTGGCGATTTTGCGGCGATAGCGCGTGACCGTCCGATACGCAGCAAAGTGGCATTTCTTTTTCCCGTCTATTACGGAATAGCTTGTGGAATACTCGGTGTGCGGCTTTTCAAAGTCCTCCCGCTCGATATAAAAGTCAATGCCCTTCTTCTCGCATTGCTGCCGGACATACCGGAGGAACTGCGCGAGGGTTACGTTGCTCCGCTGGATTTCAATGTGATAATTCGCCATGGTGGTGGCCTCCTTAAAGATTATGGTTGATTTCTGTGAGTCACAGCTTACGCACCACCGGTGAAAAAGCAAGCTCTAAAAGCCTTAAAACATATCTTTTTTTCAAGGCGGGAGGTACGAAAAAGCCCCGCCGAAGCGGGGCCGGTTGGGTGGTTTATTCGGCTGCGGCGAAGCCCTGCTCCGCCAGCGCGGCGACCAGCGCCGGGCTGTGTTCTCCGATCAAGGTGCCGTTCTTGTCTACGATGTAGTCACCGATTTCATAGGCGAAGCTGGGAGCTGCCTTGTACTCCGGCTCCGCTCCGGTGAGGCCGCCCACCGCTGCCACCAGCTCCTTGCGGCGGATACCGGAAAGGTTGAAGGCGATTTCCATCGTGCCGGGGGCTTCGGGTTCCTCTGCGGGTGCGTCGCCGCTTGCGGCAGGCTCGCTTTCGTCCGCCGCCTCGTCCTCGGCAGGTTCCTCGGTCGGCTCCCGCGTCGCTTCCTCGGTCTGCACCTCCGCCTTTGCGGCCCTGGCTTTCCTGCCGCGAGGCTCCGGGAATACCTCCGGCAGCGCGCCCTGCTCATAATGGATATCAAAGGTGATTTTGCCGTCCATGTGTACGTTGAAATGGAAGTCGGTCATTTCGATTTCTTTGAGCGCGTCCGGCAGTTCGATGTTCTTGTACCTTTTTACTTCCTTGCCCTCTACCATGAGGCATACCGGAACCGCGTCCCTAAGTTTTGCTGTGATTTTTCCTGTCTTCATACTCTATTCCTGCCTTTCATTTTGTACTGGCTTCTTGCCTGTGGCTCACAGCTTACGCACCACGGGTGGAAAAGCAAGCCTTTTTTCAAAGAAATTTTTTGGTTGACAGCTTGTAGTTTTTATGCTAACATAGAACTACAAACAATCAACCAAAGGAGGCTGAACACGATGGCAACAAAGCTATCAATCACAGAGTCAGAGTGGCAGGTGATGCAAATCATTTGGAATGACTCGCCGCAAGCGCTGCAAGAGATATTGGAGAAGCTCAAACAAACAGAATGGAGCAAAACCACCATTCAAACGTATCTGGCGCGACTGGTGAAGAAAGGGGCCTTATCAACGAAGCGGCAAGGAAAAGGGTATCTTTATTATCCCGCTGTTTCCCGAAATGACTGCCAGTTTGAGGAAAGCAAAAATTTTCTCAGCCGTGTATACGGCGGATCATTGTCGCGCATGGTTTCCGGATTTATAAAAAGCGGTGATTTGTCAGATAACGAGTTAAACGCCTTAAAAGAACTAATTATGGAACAGGAAGGTAAATAATGCAGGTGCTTGGAAATCTTTTTTATATCGTACTATTCCTAACAGCCATGGGCGGAGCCTTTTCTTTTATCGCCCTTTTTATGAAAAATGTATTCCATGTTTCCCTGCCATTATGGTACGGTGCCTTTGGGGTCGTGTTCTTCCTTCTCCCAGTCATTGTTCCGCAGGTGCAGCTCATTGCGGGAGAAAACCAGCTATGGCATCAGGGATTCTATACCGCTTCTACGGTCTGGCTCATAGGCGGAATTGTTTTTGCTATCTATTTTATTGTAAGGACTATCATGGCGGCAGGTGCTCTGAGGAAATATGCGCTTTACCAAGATGAAAGAATCCATCAAGTTCTACACGAAAGCTGCTCCGCTTTAAAGATAAAGAAAGTTCCTAAAATTTTTGAAGCCCAGTTAGAGACACCGGTTTGTGTCGTCACCGTCATGACCCCGGTTATTCTGATGAACAAGAAAATAGCCGATCAACTGACAGAAAACGAGCTGCATATTATTTTAAGGCATGAATTGATGCACATTAAACGTGGCCACCACCTATTACAACGACTTTATGAAATCGCTGCAATAATAAACTGGTTTAACCCCTTTATTTGGATTTCAAAGAGTGATTTTGAATTAATTTGTGAAATGGACTGCGATAAGCATACACTGTCTACCCCAGGTATCCATTCAAACGATTATGCGGCAACTATGCTTCGGCTTATGGAGCTTTCCGCTCAAAATAAAAAGAATGTTACAGGAAGCTTAGGAGCATTGGGATTTTTATTGGCGAAACAACGGTTTGGCGCAATTCTGAAACAGCCAACGAAACTGCAAAGAAGTATTGTCATTGCCGTCTTAGCGACTCTGATTTTTGGAATGATTGTTCTTTCCGGTATAACAAGCCGAACGTATTTTTATCCTTATCCCGCATTTGACGCGGCACCGGAGTATAGCACATATACTCCATAAAATTTACTCAATTAAACTACAAATGTAGATTTATAGGAGGTCAATATGAGTAACATCAAAATTAAAAATTTAACAAAAGAATACCGGAACCATGTGAAGGCACTGGACAATGTCAGCTTTTCTGTGGGCAGCGGCGTATTCGGACTTCTTGGACATAATGGGGCGGGAAAAACTACGCTTATGAAAGCGATTACAACGATTTTACAGCCTACATCCGGAACAGTAACTGTTTGTGGATTTGACATTGCGAAACAGGGTAAGCAGGTGCGATCCCGTATTGGATATCTTCCGCAGGAGCTCTCCATGTATCCTTCCTTGTCTGTATTTGATTTTGTCCGGTATATGGCGCAGCTAAAGGGCGTTCATTCCCCGGCAGACGTCACACGGGTTCTTGAGCAGGTGGATATGCAGGAGTTTTCAAATCGAAAAATAGGCCAGCTATCCGGAGGGATGAAGCGCAGGGTTGGTATCGCACAAGCGTTGATCGGCAATCCTCAAATCCTGATTGTGGATGAACCGACCGCCGGACTGGATCCGGAGGAGCGCGTACGGTTTCGTGGGGTGCTCTCTCGCTTTGCCAAGGATGGAAAAACAGTGCTTCTCTCTACGCATATTGTGGAAGACGTATATCAGCTTTGTGATGAATTGGCTGTTTTACGAAAGGGCCGCCTTTTTTTCAGTGGCTCCGCAGAGCAGCTGATACGAAAAGTCGATGGTAAAATCAAAATACTCGATGTGCAGTCAGAGGAACAACTCATACCCCTGCAAAAGAAAGTCGTGGTGATCTCTACCACCTATGAACGCAATAAGCTGGTTGCCCGCATAATGGATGAAAACAATGTATTTTCTGAAATAATGCCGATTGCCGCCACATTGGAAGATGCATATGTTTACTGCATGGGAGGGAAAACACATGAATAAGGTATGTTGCATCATCCGGTATGAACTCAAAATGCAGATGAAGCGGTTCGCTACATGGGGTGTTATCGCAGCCGCTTTACTCATAGCGATGCTCGACAATTTTCCTTCCGCCGGTAATCTTGCGAGACTGGAATTTCTTTTACAGCCGGCTTATTTCATTTATCGGACGATGAGCCTGGATGGCTTGATTCTCATATTCGGCTTGTTATTCCTCGTGTCCAGCCGCATTCACATGGATAAACGTCTGGGCATGAAAAATCTGTTCATGACGGTGCCGATTCGTAAAGGACAGTATGTTGCGGGTAAGCTGTTGGGTGGAATCCTTTTTACCTTCTCGGCCATCACCATTTTTCTCACACTGAATATGGCGATATATATTTTATGTTCGCCGTCAAAGCTTCCGCTTATGGAATACATCCTGCCTCTGATAAAGACCGTTGTTATCTGCGGTCTTCCCATCAGCTGCTTTATCGGATGCTGTGCGGTTCTTCTCCCCGCCATAATGGACATTCGACTCTTTTACCTCTTGTTCTCCGTCGTTTTTATTATCAACGCAATGGCGGTTGGCTCCGCCGATGAAATGCCGTTTTACTTGATAACTTCGGGTGATTTGATGA
>OJQY01000201.1_pt1 | contig 44174 bp, 40 predicted proteins | sample 1599091 | NCBI WGS metagenome assembly OJQY01 (sample SAMN03922524, study PRJEB24848) | human gut metagenome | isolation source: stool sample | host: Homo sapiens | place: Germany | collected 2010-02 | reverse complement strand
ACGTGAAGCCGATTATTCGTTCCTTCCACGATATGAAGCGCATGTTTGAGGAAAAGCTTGGGTTTGCGGTTTCTTTGGAACAGCCGTTTCGTTTCTGCGATTTCCGGCCGGCCTTCGGCGTTTTGTTTGCCGATTATCTTGAAGGCTATGATTTTTGGGGCCATTGCGATATTGACCAGATTTTCGGCAATATCGGGCGTGTTATTACTGATGATATACTCACCCGGTACGAGAGGGTGCTTTTTCAGGGGCATCTCTCCCTTTATAAAAACAACGCAAAAATGAACCGCCTATTTGAACAGGATGGCGCAATTTTTTCATACAAAACAGTGTTTACGACCGGTGAAAATTATGCGTTCGACGAATTTACGGGTATCCTGAAAATATGCGAAAAACAGGGAATAGAGCTGTTCCGCTGTAAATGCTTCGTGGACTGCGACGTTGCCTATTCGCGCTACCGCTTTGTAAACGATGAACGCGATACCGCCTATCAGACGTTCTACTGGGAAAACGGTAAGTTGTACCGGGCTTATTTGGAGGACGGAACGGTCAGGACGGACGAGTTTATTTACCTGCATTTCCAGAAAAAACGTCCCGTCAACCGGGTAACAGACGCCGGCTGCTCTTCGTTTTATCTGCTGCCGCAGGAATTCCGTGAAAAACAACCGGGCGTACCCGACGCGCAGACGGTAAAAGAATTGTCCGGCTACCTCGGGGAGGAAGCGGAGCGCGCAGAAAAAAAGGCATATATCAATAAGAAGCTTGGCCAGTTTGCCACATGCAGCCTGAAACAAAAAAGGGTCTGGCTGAAACAAAAGCTGAAAGGGTAACGTTTATAATCCGGCAGAGGAGCATTAGATGGAAGAAAACAAAATATCGGTCGTCATACCCGTATTCAATGCGCAGGATAATCTGGAACGCTGTGTAAAAGGCCTTTTTGCGCAAACGTACCAAAATTTAGAAATTATACTGGTAGACGACGGTTCAGAAGATAGAAGCGGCTCTATCTGCGACCAGCTTGCGCAGATAGATTCCCGTGTGAAGGTAATACACAAACAAAACGGCGGCGTTTCCCATGCGAGAAATACGGGAATAGCAGCGGCGACCGGCGAATATCTCCAGTTTGTCGACAGCGACGATATGCTGTCGCCTGATTTCTGCCGCGTCATGGCGCGCGCGCTTGAAGAAAGCGGGAAAAGCATGGTAATATGCGGCTACCGCGTTATCCATACGTCGCTCGGTTTCGAAACGGTGTGTGTAAGCCCAAGTGGGGTCATAGACTTAAATCAAAAGGATGCGTCTGACCGTTTCCTGCAGCTTGACAGGGATAAGGTGCTTTCCATGCCGTGGAATAAGCTTTTTGTCAGGAATAAGGTCAAAAAGGGCTTTCGCGAGGATATATCCCTTGGTGAAGATAAAATATTCGTTTTAAACTTTTTGGAAGAAAATCCGGACTTATTCGTTACGGAAGATATACTTTATGACTATTACGTAGATAATGAAGGGACCTTATCAAGAAAATATTCGCAGGAACGTATCCGCTATGTGAGGGCCGTAACGGAGGAAACCTTTGGCTTTTGCGACAGGATGTTTCCGGATGGCTATGACCGGTCATATGTTTATACCGATTTTATGGACTCGGTCAATGCTACAATCGATTTATGCCTGCGCAGCAGCGGCTCGTTTGCTGAAAAATACCGCAGCTTAAAAAAGCTGGTTCACAATACGGAGGTAAAAAAGGCCGCCTCAAACAGCCGCTGTGCGGGACTTCACGCGAAAGCAATGGCTGTTTCTGTAAAAACGCAGTGCGCGCCGCTGGTCTTACTGACCGCCCAGGTAAAGATAGCTGCAAGGAAGCTGCTAAAGCTAAAGGGAAAAATGACGGTGCCGCGTAACCAGTGAAGCGGATACAAAAAATATGCCAGGCCGCCTCTTTGCCTTATATGCCGGCTGCCCGTTATTATCAGACGAGAGGGAATACTTTTATGGAAGAGAAAAAAATATCGCTAATCATACCGGTTTACAATGCACAGAGAACCCTGGAACGATGCATTGAAAGCGCACTTGCGCAGTCATATAAAAATTTAGAGATTATTCTGGTGAACGACGGCTCGACTGACAGGAGCGGGGAAATATGTGATAGTTATGCGGAAAAAGATAAGCGTATCAAAGTAATCCACAAGCAAAACGGCGGCGTTTCGCAGACGAGAAACGCCGGGCTTGCCGCCTCGACCGGTTATTATATTCAATTTGCAGACAGCGACGACGCCCTCCGGCGCGATTTCTGCCGTATTATGGCGCAGAGCCTTGAACAGAGCGGAAAAAGCATGGCGGTCTGCGGTTATCACGCCATCAATGCGACAACCGGTTATGAAAGAGACTTCACAAGTCCTGACGTCACTGTCAATTTAAAGGAAAAAGGAGCGTCCGGTATCTTTCTGCGTATGAAAGAAGCGGACCTCATGAATGTTCCTTGGAATAAGCTTTTTATCAGGGACAAAATCAAAACCACATTCCGCGAGGATATTGCTTTGGGGGAAGACGGTTTATTTATACTCGCGTATATGGAGGATAATCCCGATTTTATTGGGGTAGAAGAGATTTTATACGATTATTATATTGACATCGACGGCTCGCTTTCAAGAACCTATTCACCGCAGAGGCTGCGGTATGTCAAGACGTCATCGACTGCCCTGCGGAATTTTTGCGATAAAATGTTCCCCTGCGGTTTTGATAAAATTTACGTTTTTAACAGCTTGATTAAATCAACCAGCGTTACCATCGATTGGTGCCTGAAAAGTACAGCTCCCTTTTCACAGCGGTACCGTGACCTCAAGACGATAGTGAGGGACGAGCAGATAAAAGAAGCCGCTGTGGGCAGCCAATGCGAAAGGCTTTCCGTACGGGTGGTCGCCTCTGCGATAAAAACGCAATGGACGCCGGCTGTGCTCGCAATAGCTGAAATAAAAATACTGGTGAGAAAGCTTCTGGATTTTAAGGGGAAAACCTTTAAGGCAGGCCAAACGGATATTGGAGAGCGGAGGGAATGCGCAGAATGAAAATAGGAATAATTACGTTTCACCGTGCGGCAAATTACGGCGCCGTCCTGCAGGCATATGCGCTGCAGCATACCTTGGAGGGGCTTGGCGTTCAGACGGAAATGGTCGATTACAAGAATAAAGAAATCGAGGAATTTTATAATCCGTTATCCCTTAAGGGAAACAAAGTCAAAGCGCTGGTTAAAATCGCTTTGTTTGGCGCAATCAGGCATAAAAGGAACCAGGTATTCGGCGCGTTTGTTGAAAAATATCTGCATGTAAGCAGAAAAGTATATCATAACTGTGAAGAGCTTGCCCAAGCTGAGAAGTTGTACGATGCTTTCGTTACCGGCAGCGACCAGGTTTGGAATACGGACTGCGCAGGCTTTGACCCCGCTTACTTTTTGACGTTTGTTTCACAGGAGAAGAAAAAAAACTCGTACGCGGCGAGCTTCGGTTTCCCGAAAATACCAGACGGGTATGAAGCGGAGTACCGCAGCAGGCTCAGCCATTATAACAATATTTCCGTCAGGGAGAACTCCGGCAGGGAAATCGTAAAGCAGCTCACAGGCAGGGAGGTCCCTGTCGTCCTCGATCCCACGCTGCTGCTTTCAGGCAGCGATTGGGAGTCAATTGCGCAAGAGATTCCCAGGAAGGGCTATATATTGGTATACAATGTGCTCCGTTCAGACGGGACGCTTGCCTACGCCCGGAAGCTTTCAAAAGAGAAAGGGCTTCCGGTGGTTTATCTCAATGATAAATGGTTTAAAAACAGGGATTTCAAGCATGCTGTGAGCGCTTCTCCTGAGGAATTCCTCGGCTATTTTAAACAGGCCGACTACATTGTGACAAGTTCATTCCATGGTACGGTTTTTTCTATTATATTCAGGCGGCCGTTTGTTTCCGACGTAAATATCGTCATGGAAGATAAATTAAAAAAGAACGAGCGAGCAGGACAGCTTCTTAGTGCGCTCGGCCTTACGGAGCGCATTTTATCCGGGGAAACGCAAATCGACGACCGAATAGACTGGGGAGCGGTTGAGAAAACGCTCGACGGGTTGAGATGGGAATCGTTTGAATATTTAAATACGATTGTGGATGAAGAAAATGGCAAGTAGCAGCAGGACAAAAAAGTTTTTTTATAATTCTCTCTCAACGGGAATCTATCAGGTAGTCGTAATGATTGTCGGGTTTATCACGCCGCGCGTCATGCTCGCGTGCTATGGCTCGGAAATCAACGGCCTGGTATCCTCCATTACGCAGTTTATCACGTATTTCAACCTTGTTGAAGCGGGCATTTCCGGCGCGGCGGTATACGCGCTTTACCGCCCTCTTGCCGAGGACGACCACAGAGGGATTAACGGTATCGTGTCGGCGGCCCGTATCTTTTATATACAGGCCGGCTATATTTTTGTCGCGCTTGTACTTGGTATGTCTTTTATTTACCCCTTTCTTGTAAAAACGCCAGAGCTTGCCCCGCTGTTTGTTGGGATGCTTGTCGTCATGCTCGGCGGTAAGGGCTTTTTTGAATTTTTTACAATGGCAAAATACCGCGCTCTGCTTACAGCCGACCAAAAGACATATGTAATTTCTCTCGCCTCGATTGTTTATGTCGTCATAAACCTGATTGTAATTGTCGTGCTTTCCTCGCTGAAGGTCAATATCGTTATCGTCTACGCGGCTGCTTTGAGCGCATTTTTTGCCCGTTCCGTAATTTTAGCAATTTATGTGCGCCGCAATTATAAGTATATCAATTACAAGGAACATCCCAACAAGCAGGCGCTCGACAAACGCTGGGACGCATTGTTCCTTCAGGTACTCCAAACCGTGCAGATGGGCGCGCCTGCGGTGCTGGCGACGATATTTACAAATCTGAAAACCGTGAGTATTTTTACCGTTTATAATATGGTGATGACAGGAATCAACGGCGTCCTGTCGATTTTCATCAGCGGTTTGTCCGCATCCTTCGGCGACGTACTCGCGCGCAATGAGGTCAAGACCCTGCAAAAGGCGTATAAAGACTTTGAATTTGCCTATTTATCTTTGATTACAGTCATATACGCGGTCGCCTTTATTATGATAATGCCGTTTGTCAGGCTTTACACTGCCGGCATTACCGACGCCGATTACAGCGTTCCGCTGTTCGGTTTCCTGTTCGTACTAAACGGTTTGCTGTATAATATGAAAACGCCGCAGGGAATGCTTGTCATATCGGCGGGGCTTTATAAGGAGACGAGGCTGCAAACCTCTATCCAGGCGGCAATTCTTGTGGCGGGCGGTATCATCGGCGGCTATTTCTGGGGGCTTGCGGGCATTATGGCGGCAGCCTGCCTGTCGAACCTTTACCGCGTCGTCGACCTGATGTTTTATATCCCGCGCCATGTAACAAAGCTGCCGGTGAAAATTACGCTGCTGCGTTATATCAGAATGTTTTTTATTATGCTGATTATCTGCGTGCCGTGTTATTTCCTTCCGTTCAACACAGAAAATTATCTCATGTGGTTTGTATATGCTATTGCCGCGTGTGTTTATTCCGGCGTGATAGTCGCCGTGTTCGGCTTTATATTTGACCGGAAACAGATGTCTTATGTTTTCGGCAGAATTAAGGGTCTGCTGAGAAGAGGAGGATGACCATGATGGAACAGGTCTTTGAAAAAAAGGAGCTGTGCTGCGGCTGCAGCGCATGCAAAAATATCTGCCCCAAAACCGCTATTTCGATGAGGCCGGACGAAAAAGGGTTCCTTTATCCTGTCATCGACCAGAAGCTTTGCATCGACTGTGGACTATGCCGGAAGGTGTGTCCGTTCCCACAGGGCTTTGTCCATCCCGATGCGCTTGCTTCCCCTTCCGTTTACGCTGCAAAGAACCGCACGGAGCAGGTTCGTATGACAAGCTCGTCAGGCGGACTGTTTGTTCCGCTGTCCGATTTGATATTAAGCAGGGGCGGCGTCGTTTACGGCGCGCGCTTTGATGAAAACCACCGTGTCGTACACGCGCGTGCGAAAACGCGGGAGGAGCGCGACCTGTTTAAATCATCGAAGTATGTGCAAAGCGATTTGAACGGCGTTTTCCGGGATATTGCGGCAGACCTTAATAATGGAATAGAAGTCCTTTTTTCCGGGACGCCCTGTCAGGCGGCTGGACTTCAGACATATCTCGAAAAAAGGAAAATAGACAAGGGCAGCCTGGCGGTCTGTGATTTTGTATGCCATGGCGCGCCCAGCCCCTTGATTTTTGAAGCGTATAAGTCTTTTATGGAACAGAAATACGGCTCAAAAATTAAAAGCCTGACCTTCCGGGCGAAATCAACCAGCAAGAGTACGCAGGACATGCGGATTTCTTTTGAAAACGGGACGGTATATCAGGCGCCGTCAGCGTGGGAAGACCCATATTACCGAATGTTTTTAAACAACCTGATTCTCCGGCCGTCCTGCTACCAATGTACATTTACCACGACTAAACGCGCTTCCGATATAACTCTCGCCGATTTTTGGGGCGTGGAAAAGCCTTTTCCACAGTTTGCGGATAAGAAGGGCGTGTCCCTCGCCCTTCTTAATACTTCTAAAGGGGAAGCGCTGTTTCAGGCCGTCCTGCCGCAGCTCGAGACGGTCAAGCCGCCGCTTGAGTCCTGTGTGAAGGGGAATCCAAACCTGGAACATCCAAGCGCCTGTAAGCAGCCGCTGGAGCAGTTTTGGGATGAGTATGAATCGCGGGGCTTCGGCTTTGTTGTACAAAAGTATGGCAGGAGAACAGCGAACGAGCAGGTAAAAGCGATTATTGTCAAAACGCTTGAGGCGACGGGGTTGCTGAAGCATTTAAAAAAAGGATAAGCTTAGAAAAACGTCTGGAAACAGGCGTTTTTTATTTTAAGGAATAACGGAATGGAAAAACGGCTTATAATACTGATAGAAGGTTTCTGAAAGAAGTGTTGACTATGAAAGCGTTGATTACAGGGGCAAGCTCCGGAATCGGCAGGGATATGGTTCGCGTGTTAGCGGAAAAGGGCTGGGATTTGTTTATAGCAGCCAGGAGATTGGACCGGCTCGAGGAGCTGAAGGCCGAGTATGCCGAGAATAATATCGTCTGTATAAAGGCCGACGTCGCTACAAAGGATGGCTGCCTTGCTTTATACGAAAGGGTAAAGGACGAAAATATTGATATGCTGATAAACAACGCTGGCTTCGGCGTATGCGGGACCTTCCTCAAGAACGATTTGGACGAGGAGCTGCAAATGATTCGGACGAATATCGACGCGGTCCATATTTTGATGAAGCTGTTCCTGCGTGATTTTGTACGTCGGGGCGGCGGCTATATTCTAAACACGGCATCCTCAGCCGGCTTTATGGCGGGACCGGTGCTCGCTTCGTATTACGCGTCAAAGAACTATATCGTCCGTTTGACACAGGCGGTTTACGAGGAGCTGCGCAGGTCGCATATCGACGTGCACGTAAGCGCTTTATGCCCCGGCCCGGTCGATACGGAGTTTAACAGGGTCGCGCATGTGCGGTTCAGCCTCAGGGGGATGAAAAGCTATGACGTTGCGCGCTATGGGATTGAACAGGCGCTAAAGGGCAGGCTTATTATCATTCCGGGCGTACAAATGAAGCTTGCGAAATTTTTCGGACGCTTTGCCAGCGATAAGCAGATGCTCAAAATATCCTACCATATCCAAAAGCGTAAGCTTTGATATGTGCGTTTTAAAAAAGGCAAGCCTCTCCATAATTTGGAGAGGTTTTTTAATGGAAAAACCTGCGTGCATTCGCGGTTTTTCATCGGTTATTGATGTTTACTGCACGATTTAATACATTTACAAGTCCGTGTGATTTATATTGAAATATAAAGTAAAAGGTATAACATAGAAAAATTATAAACAGCGTTTTAAACCCGTCCTATAAAAAGTCGAAAAATATGCATGAATTTCTTTGCGCAAAGAGCGGAAAATATGGGTTGTTTATGGAATAAAAATTTTTCCATTTATTACCTTTCGTTAAATTAAACAAAAACGGCAAACGAATGAATATTAAACTAATATTTTCTTGCATTTTTTAACTTTATGCCCTATAATAATAGGTAAATTATTCATGGCGTTCGTACGCCTTGCACAAAAAGAATCAACTGGTTCGTGCATTAAGGTTGATGTTTTTAAGGAGGAAATTTCATGAAAAAAGTGGTAAGACGTTCTATCAGCGTCCTGCTCTCCGTGCTCATGGTAATCTCCATGTTTGCGGTGGGTATCATCAGCGCGGGGGCGCTGGATGTCGCAAACGGAGCGACGATTTACTTCGACAACTCCCTTACAAAATGGAGCAATGTTTATCTGGTCATCGGCCATGACACCTACAAGGAATGCAAGACGATGACTCTGGCTGCGGGTTCAACTACGAAATATGAGTATACCTTTAATGTCGACTGGAAGAACGCGACCCAGTTCTATTTCAGGGATACCTCTGTAGCAAGCGGCAGTACGAACGTAACAGCCGGTAAGAGCGGCAACTACACAGTGGCTTCAACGACCGTCCCGGTAAGCAGCAAGCGCTTGTTTGTCCCCAGCGCGGCCTCCGGCTCCAACATTCCGGGCGTGTGGGCTTCTACGGGCTGTCCTACGAACATACTCAATGGCAGCAATATTATGTTTTATATTGGCGTCGACTCATCCTGGGGCGCACCGAACGGCGTAGGCGCTTACAACCCCACGACCGCGAAATATTTTCTGGGCGACATTGTGTCCGGCGTTACCGCCATCGGCGGAACAGCCGTCCGCGCGGACTCGACCGCCGTTGTTACGGCGCCGGGGAACACGGCGTATAACGGTACCAACAATGTAAACGAAAGCTGGGCGGGTACCAGCATCGGTACGCCGGTGGGCGGCGGCGCCTATAAAATCGGCGGTACCCAGACGAGCGTTTCCCCGGCGGCTATCAGCACGATTACGGCCGACAGCGGCGATATAGTCGCGGAGGGAACTGCGAGCGTTACGCTGACGGCGCAGACAAACAAATCCCAGTCCAGCGTTGGCCTGCCCATTTCGGTTGAATATTACATAAACGGTGTATTGGCAGCGAAAAGCGGCACTGTTGCTTCAAACAGCGCGACAGCAACGCTCGACACCTCGTCATATAAAGCGGGCGACACGATTACCCTGCAATCTGTATTGACAGACGGCAACGTTTTCTGGCTTGGTCCGGTTAAGACCCTTACTGTTTCGGCTTCGGGCGTTGCAGTGCCGACCAACCTGAAAGTAGAGGCGACGCCGGGCGGCAATGTTTTAAAGGGTGAAGGTACAATCAGCTCTCCTTTTGAATATTACAACGGCAAAACCGCGTCTGTTACCGCTTCAGCGACAGCGCCCGAAGGCGCGACGCTTGAGTATGCATTTATAGACAGCAGTACGACAAAGCCCACCGACAGCGACTTTTCAACGAATACGGACAACACCTTCACTAATGATACGACACAAGGAATAAAAAAGCGTTTTGTCTATGTGCGCGCCGTTATCGACGGGGAGAAATCCGAGCCGGTTTCAACCAGCTACAACACCCGTAACCTGGAGCCATCGGCACAGGTTACCTCGTCCTTCCCGGACGGCGTTGCCCAGAATGCCGATTTTAACCTGACTATCGCTTTAAGTAACGTTTACCCTTATGCCGGGTATGGCGACGCGACAGTAACAGTAAAGAACGGGGAAACGGTTCTCGGCACCGCGACAGCAGGGCAGGCGGAGCTTGCGGCGAACGGTACGGCTAGCGTAGTAGTCGCCTGCAGCGGCCTTTCAGAGCTCGGCGGCAACACCCTGACAATAAGCGCCCAGTATGAAGGCGTCGATTCGTCCGATACCACGTTTGAAATCAATGTCTTTGACCCGAACGCTGTGACTGATACAATCAATCAGGCAGCGGAAAGCACGCTTATTTTGGTCGATAAATCTAAATATTCAAGTATGTTTACCGGTGTACCTTACCTTCACGTCTGGGATGATAAAAGCAATGTCCTGACCAGTGACGGGCAAGGCAAGCCCAGAACAGCAATGACGCTCGTTCCCGGGACGGCCAATCTCTATTATTTCAAGCCGACCGCGGCGCAGGAAACCGCGATAGGCACCAATACGCTCCATGTACAGCTTTTGAAAGCGAGTACTGGATGGACTACGGCCGGGCCGCAGTTTGACGTTACGGCTAAAACGCAGACGCTTATCAATTCACTTACCTCGTCCTCAGCAGGCAAGGTGAATGTGACTCCGCTTACGCTGAAATCCATCACTTCATCGAGCGCAATCCGGCAAAATGTACAGCAGCCCTTTACAGTCAGGGCTGACGGCGGCATACCGTGGGTGATGTCAAATTATAAATCAACCGACGCAAGCTATAAGCTGACTGTTACCGCGGCCCTGCAGGGCGGCACCGCGCAGACAATCGTAAACGCGAAGAGCTTTGCCTATACCGCGGACAGCGCCGCCTGCACCTTCAACTGGACGCCCGCGGAGGCTGGCAGCTACACGCTTACCTACACGCTTACCGATGAGGCCGGTATCGATACCGTCAGCTATCAAAAGCAGGTGGAGGTTACCGGCATAGAAGCGCCGGCCGTTACAGAAATAACGCCGGCCGACGGCTCCGCGTTCAGCGTGGGAGAATCCTTTGACGTGACGGTGACAGCCGGCACGGCTCCCGACGGCATTACATATTATTACGAATTTTCCGGCACAGGCGTAAAAACAGAAGACCAGGCAGCCGGAACAAGCAATACCATAACAGTAGAAGCGACTGCCGACATGGTTGGCAAGGATAACGCGATTACCGTTAAAACATGGGCACAGGACGCGCAGGGCAATACCTCCGCGATTGTGGAAAATACGATTCATTTTACAGTAGACTACACGCAGGTGCAAAAGGATTACAACGCGCTGAACAAGCTGGTTACAGATAATCCGCTGACGCCCGCGATGGAGCAGTACTGTGTAAAGGCTGCCTGGGACGCCTATCAGGAGCAGCTCACACAGGCGCAGGCTCTCGTAAGCGGCGGATTCCCCTCCTATACGGTTACAGAAAACGCCTACGCGGCGCCGCTTGCTTCCATGCAGGCCGCCTACACAGAGCTTCTAAACACGGCGGATTACCCGACGGTCGACTTTTATGCCGGCTCCCAGTGGTATCATGTGAACAATACTGCCGCATGGGACAGGACAGACGTGCAGATTACAGAGCTTCCCGCCGACTATGTCGGCCCGCTCCTTGCGCAGCTGACGCCGTTTGAAGGCGCAGCGCTCGACTTAGGAAATACGACGGCGCTGTCCGATGGACGCCAGATGTATATGTACAAAATTACAGGCGTACCGGCAGGCGCGAAGTTTATCCTGTCCGACACGCAGGAATTTACCTTCCCGGCACAGGCGGACGCCCTGACAGCGGAATACGGCAAGACATATTACATTTACCATGATGGTACGGACAACGCGATGGTGACAATCGACGCGATGTCTGTCGCGTCTGTGAACGCAAACCCGCTCGAAGTCCAGCAGGGCGACCTGGTTGCGCTCACCGCAACCGACACGGTACTTGGCAACGATATGACGACTTCCGTCGGCGCGGCGGTTACGCATACCTTCTCGCTGGAGGACGGGACAGCGCTTGTACTAAATGAAGGCAAGTGGGACACGGCGGACGTTACACCCGGCAGCTATAAGATTTTTGTAACGCAGACCGACGCGAACGGCCTTACCATCAAGTCAGACAAATTCGTAACGGTAACGGTTGCCCCGCGCACCGTTTATACTGCCCCAACTGCGGTTACGATTGCGGCCGACGCGGAAACCTATTATGACGGCGACAGCATCGTTATCACCTCCGCGGCGTCCGGGTCTACCTACCGTCTTGAAAACGAGACGGAGGAAAAAGCTTACGATACGCTCGAAGGCGCTACCTATACCTACGAGCTTTACAACGGCGCTGAGAAAATAGACGAGACGACGGGCCTTGCCGGCACGAACGTCACCTTTACAATCCCTGCTGTTTCCGACGCAGCGGAATATAACCTGACCGTCAAGGCGTATCCGACCCTTTCCAAAGGAAGCGCGTCAAAAACAAGCGACGCGATTGTAAAGACGGTTCAGCCGCTGGTTTCCTGGAATACGTCGGCACAGGCGTTCGAAATGCAAAAGGATTCAGCAGCCGTAACAGAATATTTTGCCAATAACGGGGCCTACACGCTTGTTTCGAGTGGTGTTACCGCAACGGTACACGGCACGGACGCGGCTGTAGCTTACCGCTACGGCATCACAAACAAAGCGGACTCCTCCAGCGTAACGCCCAACGGCGGCAGCTGGACGCCGCAGGCCGGAAATTATACGGTTACGCCGGTTGCGGTGATTACCTACGGCGGGCAGGAATATACGCAGGAGCTTACCGCCGCCGATATTACCATTCAAGCAAACCTTCTTTCCGACCCCGCGCTCACGGGTTCCATCGACGGTACGGCTGTCGACACAGCTGTCGACGGTGCGTTCGACTTGAAAAATTATCCGGAAGACGACGCGGCAAAGGGCAACCTTACGTTCAACGCCTCCGCAACGGTTACAGAGCCCGCCGACGCGTCTGCCGCCGTTACCTACAGCTATACGCTCAAAGAGGACGACGCGCAGCCTGCCGCGCTTGCCGGCACGGACGGCAGCGTTACCTTCAACCTCCGCGACAAGTGCAAGCTGGGAAGCACCTATGTGCTTACTGCCAGCGCACAGGTTACAACCTCCGGTATCACGCAGACGACCACAAAAACTTATACCTTCTCGGTGACGGATTCCGGTCAGCTTGTCACGGTGTTTTTCGGCGGGCCGAACTCATGGATTGATAAAATCAAATACATCGTATATAACGATGCGGATAAAACCCAAATCACAGGTACGCTCCTTGGAACCTTCCACACAAATGACCAGACCGCGGGACTGACAGACGTAACTTATGATATTTACATGGCGCAGGTTCCCAGCGGACAGGAATTCTATATAGCCAATGAGGTCGTTTTTGACGAGGCTCATGTTTCCGGCAGCACCGGGCTGTATACGGCGAAGGAAGGCGCGCTGTATTATATCTACGGTAAGAACAGCATCAACTACGCCTACGAGGTAAACGAAACGACAATCGAAGACTTTAAAATATCGTCGGTCAACGGTACGGCGGTAACAGAGACGGACACTGTTTACACAGAGCTGGGCAGTACGGTAACGTTTAAAAATATCCTGTCAAGCCAGTATGCGTCTTATAAAACACCGGTTAAGGTCGCGTACTATATCGATGGTCATAAAATCGCGGAATCAGCTGACGCAGCGTCTGAAACCGTTACGACTGACGTTTCCCTGGCAAATTCTCCGTCTGACCCAGACAGCTTTGTGTTTGAGGAAGGAAAAACCTACCAGGTCAAGGCGGTCGTGACGGAAGGCAACTACAGCATCACCTACAGCAGCGTGGTAAATATAACAGTCCTTGGACCCCAAAAACCGGTTACCTCCTATTTCCTTCTTTCCAAGGAAATGCTGAACGACCAGTCTAACCCATGGACAGCCGAAGGGCTCAGATGGGAAGCTTTAAACCTTGCCGGCGAGATTGAAGCGATGGAGATGGGCGATAAGCCTATCGACGTCCAGCCGGACACAGTCGTCAACGGCATTCAGTACGATATCGACGGCTATCTCTTTAAGGTCACCTATCACAGCAATATCTCAAAAATCAGGTTCTTTATGGACGGACAGGGTACCGGCAATGAAACGGACGGCTACAGCAAGCTTTCAACGAGCTATCTCGACGTTCTTGGCGGTAAATATGGGGAAAAGGTCTATTATATTACAGATTATGCTAACTACATAGCTTCACCAAGTATTGCGCCCGGTGTCGCGGGATGGTATAATCTTAAATATACGGCTACTTTCCAGTATCCGAAGGAGACTGTGAGATTCTATCAGCAGGGTGCTTCTCTTACAAAGGAAGAGCTCAGCGCCGATAATTCTATGACTAAAACAATGGAGCTTTATGTATCGGCCAACATTGAAAAGCTCTACCCAAGGGTTGACAGCCGTTATAACGAGTATGTGTGGCAGACATCGGCTCCATCCAGGCTGCTCGAAAATACAGATACCATTATTCCTACAAGCGTCAATACGAGAAAGTATTCCCTTACGCTTGTCAACACACCGGAAGAAGCGGCGGGAATTGAGGTATCAGCCGGCACGATGAACTGCGGGCCTGAAATCAGAAGTATCAGCGGCAGCCCGATTGAAGGAAGCGAAAACGTACCGTATTATATCTATCAGGAAGCCAACAAGCTGTCTACGCAGGTAGAGTACATGTATGGTATCCATATTGTTGCGCCGCTGCTTTCTAAAGACAAAGACGGCAACGACTGTGACTTTATCGGCTGGTACGATATCGACAAGCAGCAGTACATTTCCTATCAGCCGCGCTTTGCGACGATTATCACGAATACGCATAAGCTGATGCCCGTTTACAGCGACAATACGGCGCTCAACGTGCTCCAGCCGGAAGCGGTTATCGACAACGTAACGTATGAGACCTATATTCAGGGTTCATCCGATATGGTAAAGATGGTATTTGCGACGCGCATCATCTCGCCTCCGATTGAGGACTATACGAACCTCAAGCTGTTTGTGCAGAGGGTGGTCAAGGCGGATAGCACGGTACCTCAGGAATCCGAATGGTCCACGCCGGTTGAGCTGACCAGCCAGATGAACAAGGACAAACGCGTAAATGTAGCTATGAAGGCGGAAATGTACAGCGGCGGCACACTCAATACCAACCGCTACTTCATGCGCGCGTATGTGGAATATAACGATAAGGACGGCAATCTGCAAAAAGCATACAGCAATATTGTGGTTGCGTCGCCGGAATTAATGGCCTCCGTTTAAAATGTGAACATAATTCCGTAAGGAAAGGACACGGTGTGTATATGAAAAAAATATATGTTGAACCTGATCTTGAAAAGGTATTCTTCACATTTGAACGGATTATGGCAGACCCGATAGACGGAACCGAATGGCTTGCGCCGACCGACCCCTCGATGGGTTTCAGCCAGCCGGAATCGATTCCCGAGGTCGACCCCTGGGGTTGATTACAGAAGCATATCAGGAGCGGACGGGATACATATATCCCGTCCGCTTTTTACTCACACGGAAAATAGGGCGAGGGCATATGAAAAATTTTAGCGATAAGAATATAAAAGCTTGGAAGCCGCTAGACGCTTTCATTATCCTCGCGGTGCTTGCCGCGGCGGTAATCTGTTTTTTTGTTATCGCCGGAGGTGCGGAAGACGGAGCGCTGGAAGCGGTCGTCAGGCAAAACGGCGCGGTCGTAAAAACAATCGATTTGTCCACACTCAATTCACCTGTTACTTATGCGGTGAAGGGTGAAGGAGAGCTTTCCGTCACGATTCTGGCGGAGCCAGACGGCGTTCGTGTATCACAATCCGGCTGTAAAGACCAGATATGCGTAAAAACTGGTAAGCTTACATATAATGGACAGACAGCCGTATGCCTGCCTGCCAAGGTGACTGTGGAGCTTATATCGGGCAGCCAAACGGGTCACGACGGGATTGACGCAGTAACGGGGTGAATACATGGATAATAGAAAAGAAATATCACCGCGTATTTTATGGCTGGCGCAGACGGGCCTTGTAAGCGCTGCCGCGGTTGTACTGTCAGCCTTTGAAGGAATGCTTCCCGATTTGCCGGTACCAGTACCCGGAGCCAAGCTCGGCCTTTCCAATATAGCTGTAATGTTTGCTGCCGACTGCCTGGGGCTTAACTCTGCGCTTGTAACGGTATGCTTTAAGGCGATATTCGCGGGACTCACGCGTGGTGGAACCGCCTTTTTGATGAGCCTTGCCGGCGGGGCGCTCAGCACAATCGTGATGTATTTATTCCTTGCGGTGAAAAGTAACCGCTTTGGGTATATCGGTATTGCGGTCTGCGGCGCGGCCGTGCATAACACGGCGCAGCTTTGCGTTGCCGCGCTGCTGACAGACGCCGCTATTTTTACATACCTTCCAATCCTCCTGATTGCGGCTGTGCCCGCCGGAAGCCTTACCGGCCTGGCTATGGGGCTGATTGTACCGCCTGTCAAAAAGCTCAGGCTGCCTGGAGGGATGTCTGGATAAACGGTTTTTTATTAAACAAACATAGGATTGACAGGGATGTTTTACGCTGTTATACTGTTAACAATACGAACAGGGGGAGCTATCATGAAGAAGCTTGCAGAAGGACTCATGAACTGAATACTTGGCCCCCGGCCTTGCGTTTTGAAGCAAGGCTGCACTCTGGAAACATGAAGCGGCTGCCATGCTAGGGCATCGTTTCTGCTCGTATGTCTTTTTAAACCGAAAGTAAAATTTAAGGAGTATGACGCGGGAGTGCCATGCTCTTTTTTATTGCTTAAAACGATGGCAGCGTACAGAAACGCTGACCTGCCGTTTTAGCGATGGAGGATAAATGGAACTATACAAAATGTACCGTCCGGTGACGGCGGCGCCCTTTCAGTCCGACGCCTCCTACAGGGAGATTTTACCCTGTGACGCCCTGCGCCCTTATATCAGATGCTTCTGGGGTACAGACAAGGCTTCCGGGCAGCCTGAACCTTCAGCGGCTGGCTCGAAGCTTATTATTCCCGATACCTGTATGGACATTATCTTTTCCATAAGCAATGCCGAAAACAAAATCAGCGGCAGCTTTTACGGAATTGACGATACCCCATACCAAACGGTTGGACGGCACGGGAGAAGTGAGGAAGTATCGATTTTTGCTATCCGTTTTTATGCCTGGAGCGCGGTTTTGTTTGCAGAGGAGAACATGAGAAACGTCTGTAACCTGTCCTTTGACGCGGGGCAGCATTTTTCAAGCATACAAAAGCAGCTCATGCCGTTATTATTGGAATATAACTCCATAAATGGACGGGTTGCCGCCGCGGAGCGTGTTTTGATGAAAAGCTTTCATCCTGCAAGGGAAAATGCCGCCCTTATGAACGCGGTTCATGAAATGCTCAGGCACAGGGGCAATATCAAAGTTTTTGATATTGCTGACAGGATGCATATAAGCCGAAGGCAGCTAGAGCGAATTTGCAAAGAAAACACGGGTGTTTCCCCGAAAAAGCTGTGCTCACTGCTCCGCTACCAGTATTTGTGGAACGATATCCTTTACCGGCCGTACCACGCTTTGGACGCTGTGGAGCGCTATGGGTATACCGACCAGGCGCATCTGATACGCGATTTTAAACGGTATCATTCCATGACCCCAAAAGCGGCAAGGGAAAAAGCGTTAAACACCTTTTCTGTAAGCTCATAAAAAGGGAGAAGATGTCGCAATTTTACTATACGTGGCGCTCTGTATTTTTGTAAAATGAAGAAAAAACAGGAGGCGTTACTATGTCATCTTCAAAGGAATTCAAAAATTATGTGCTGGAACAGCTGGGCGACGCGCAGGTTACGGCGAGGAGCATGATGGGCGGGTACAGTATCTATTCCAGCGGCAGGCTTGTCGGCGGAATTTATGAAGACCGCTTTATGCTCAAGCAAACAGAGGCTTTAAAAATGTATTTACGGGACATTAAGCTGGAATACCCGTATGAAGGCTCAAAGCAGCTGATGATTTTAATCGAGAATATCGACGATACCCCATTTATGCGTGAGCTTGCGAACCATTTAGGTGAGCGTGTGGAAAACACGATGAGTATTTGCGGAACCGACTGCTCGGCCTGCGGTTTTTTTAAAACGGCGTGCCAGGGCTGCAACCAATCTAAGGGAAGCGTTTTTTATATGGAAGGCGGCAGGTGCCCGATTTATCACTGCTGTACGGAAGAAAACAACCGTCATAGCTGTGCTTCATGTGAAAAGGTTCCCTGTGATATATGGATGCAGCAGCGTGACCCTTCTTATTCTGATGAAGAATTTCAGAAAAATATAGAGGGCAGGCTGTCCAATTTAAGAAAAGGATAGTTTTTGTTTTGGTTCCGCATCTAAATTTCATCACGTTTATTTATTGATTTTGTATAAAAATAAAAGAGGGTATTCCCAAATTTATTAATAAATGATAGAATAAATTTTATAAAAAGTTTTTTGAAATGAGAGTGGAATTAGATGATATATGCGGAGCATTTAAAGAAAGACTTTAAAAAGACCATCAAACAGCCTGGTCTGCTCGGAAGCGTGAAATCGCTGTTTCGCCCACAGACAGAGCTTGTCAGGGCAGTTGACGACATCAGCTTTTCTGTAGAGGAAGGGGAAATTCTCGGCTTTATCGGACCCAACGGCGCCGGGAAATCAACCGTAATCAAGATGCTGACGGGGATTTTGACGCCGACGCAGGGCACCTGCCGAATCAATGGGCAGATACCTCAGAAAAACAGGAAGGAATACGTCAAGGGAATTGGCGTTGTTTTCGGCCAGCGCACCCAGCTTTGGTGGGATTTACCGCTGTGCGAAACCTACAGTGTGCTCAAGGAGATTTATGAGGTGCCCGAACAGAGCTTTAAAAAGCGGATGGACTTTTTAAACGAGGTACTTGAGCTCGACGAATTTATAAACAGCCCGGTGCGCACGCTTTCACTCGGCCAGCGTATGCGCGCGGATATAGCGGCGTCGCTGCTGCACAGCCCGAAGGTGCTCTTTCTTGACGAGCCTACCATCGGGCTTGACGTCGTGGTCAAGGACAATATTAGAAAAGCGATTGCGAAAATCAATGCGGAGGACCGCACGACCGTTATCCTGACGACGCACGATTTAAGCGATATTGAGCTTTTATGCAAGCGCATTGTTATGATTGATAAGGGCAAAAACGTGTTTGACGGCAGCATTCAGGAGCTGAAAACGGGCTATGGGCAGATGCGTGAGCTTTGCTTCGAGGTAACACAGCCGTCGGAGCTTGATTCCCTTTGCTATGAAGAAGCGTTTTCTGTAAAAGAAGGGGACGTTGAGCTGATAAGCGACGGGCTTTCCGTCTGTGTACGCTTCGACAGCGACAAGATTCCGGTCGGCGATATGCTCCAGTATACGCTTTCAAAAATCCATGTAAAGGACGTAAGCGTCAAGGACGCGGATATTGAGGAAATCATCCGCCGGATTTACAGGCGGGAGGTGCGCATCGATGCGTAGACTCTTCCATACATATAAGCCGTTTGTGCGCGCGGGCATATTGAGCTTCCTCACTTACCGCTTCAACTTCCTCTGCTTTGTTATCGGGGAAATCCTGTATTGCTTTATCATGTTTTTCGTGTGGCGCGCGGTCTTTGCATCCTCAGGCGAAGGCACGTTTATGGGCTTTACCATGGTGGATATGGTCGTGTTCCTTTTTGTTACGTTCCTGACACAGTTCCTTACTGCGAGCGACGGTGCGTTCGCGCTGGGGCAAGAGATACGCGACGGGAGCGTCGCCATGCGTATGATTAAGCCCGTAAGCTTCGACATGGCGTTCCTTTTTCAGGAGCTCGGCAACAAAATCATCATGATTTGCATGTTTATGCTGCCGATTATCATCGGTGTGGAAATTTACCGTTTCACGGCGGCGGGGCAGTTGATGTTCCAGCCTGTAAATTTTCTGCTTTTCCTTGTGAGCGTTACGATTGCCTACCTGGTATCGTTCTACTTTAACGTTTGCTATGGGTTCCTTGCGTTTTTCCTTAAAAACCTGTGGGGCTCAAACATTTTAAAGGAAAGCATCGTCAACTTTTTGTCGGGCGCGATTATCCCAATCGCGTTTATGCCGCCTGTTATGCAGAGCATATTGCAGCTGCTGCCGTTTGCTTCTTTGAGCTATACGCCCGTTATGATATATATGGGACGCTACGGTCCCGCGCAGATTTGCTTTTTCATCGGAATCCAGCTATTCTGGCTGTTTGCGATGTGGGGAATTTCTAAGCTGATTTGGCGCGCGGCTGTCAAGCGCCTGTGCGTGCAGGGAGGTTAAGCTATGAGTAAATTAAACACACTGCGCCGCATGGCGAAAATGCACCGTATCTTCATTGCGCAGGACTTTAAGCGCATGATGGAGTATAAAATCGATTTTTTGACGGGCGCTGTAAGCTTTTTAATCAACCAGGCCATCAATATTGCGTTTTTATGGATTATTTTCAGCCAGATTCCAGCGCTTGCCGGATGGAGCTTTGAACAAATTGTATTTATCTATGGATTTTCATTGATACCAAAGGCGCTCGACCACCTGTTTTTCGATAGCCTGTGGGACATCGCCTATTTTACCGTAAGCAGGGGCGATTTCGACAAATATCTCACGCGTCCAATCAACCCGCTGTTCCATGTTTTGGTAGAAAAGTTCCAGCCGGATGCGTTCGGCGAGCTGCTTGTCGGTGTTTTGCTGCTTTGCTCTGTCATCGGCGGCCTGAACATTGAATGGAGCTTTTTAAACGTCCTGCTGTTTATCCTGGTCATACCGTTTGCGACGTTTATTTATACGGGCATTAAAACCGTGACCGCCGCGCTTGCCCTTTGGATGAAACGCAGCGGCAACGTAATGCATATGTGCTATATGTGCAACGATTTTGCAAAATACCCGACCACAATTTACAACGAGGTCATTCGCGGCGTCGTTACGTTTATCCTACCGTTTGCGTTTACGGGCTTTTACCCGGCAAGCTATTTCCTGACAGGCGAAAACCCGTTGCTTTCCATTGGCGGAACGGTTTTGGTTTCTATCGTTTTATTTACTGTTGCCGTGCTCGTGTGGAACAGGGGACTGTCTGCGTATGAAAGCGCGGGCAGCTAGACGAAAAAAGCTTTACATCCGGGCGGAAAAGAGATGATTTTTTGTTTATGCGAATCATTGGCGAAAACATTATTTTAATCATAAGCGCGCTGCTTTCCCTGATGACGCTGCTCCTGTTCCGGCGTGTCAAAAAGAACAGCCTGAAGCTGTCGGGTTCTTCCGGGAGCTTTAAAGCCGCGGTGAACCTGCCGTTTCGGGAGTTTAAGGCTCAGGTGCGCGGGCATTTCGGCGCGCCGAAGGTTTTTCTTTTCCTCCTGGTGCTTTTGTTTGCCACCGCATCGTTTCTATTTTTACTGTACCGTTTTAATTTAACGGCCGCAATTCTTTTTTGTATTCCGGGTGCTGTGTGTATTTCTTTCCTGTTCAGTGAAACCATCTGGCTTTTGGCTTACGGGGTAAGAAAGCTGATTGCGCTTGAAAACGCCCGGATGAATACCATTTTTTCCATCGTCATTGTGATTTTGATTATGGTGTTTGTCAATATTTCTTTTTTTGCCGAAATGGAATCGACAGAGACGTTCCTGCTCGCAGTTTATAATCTTTTGTTCTGCTACCTGGCGACAGTCGCGTCGCTTCTGCTCCTGCTGCGCGAAGCGGGGGATAAGCAGCGCAGCCTGACCTTCCGTAATCTTTGGAAATCGACTTTTTTGATTATAGCGCTGTTTCTCATTATCCTATCGGCGCTGTCCTATGTTGGGGCGCTGCACAATGCGCGTGCTTTTGAAGCGGCCGGGCCGCTGACCTATTTTGATATGTTTTATTATACCTGTGTGACGTTCGCGACAGTGGGGTTCGGCGATATCGTCCCGGTAACTCTATATACCAAGGCGGTCTGTGTGCTTACGATTGCCACGAGTATCATATGTATTACGATTCTGCTTGGCACGGTGCTTTCCGTGCGGGCGGGAAAGCAGGAGAAGGATTAACGTAAGGGTGTGATGAAATGGTTGGGAACCCATTTATCAGTGTGGATGAAACAAGCGGCGCGCAGTATCTGACGGAAAACTGCTCGCTCAACAGGGTGGCGCTGAAGAAGCTGCCGGCTGAAGGAATCGAGGATGGGCTTGCAGGGCTTACGGCGGATAAGATATTCAGTACGCCTGTATTGATTGAGGAAATTATAAAAAACTCGGAGGCGCTCGACATCGATGTGGATAGCGTGCCGCGAACGAGGCTGCCCTTCCTTTTAGAGGAGCGCCTGGTTTCCGGAAAAGCGGAAAACGCGGCAGCGGCAAGGAAGCTTGTAAAAAAGTTTGGGTACCGGCTGGGGATGATATTCCTGGCGCTTAAAAAAGGAGAGCCTGAAAACCGGGCGTCACGTCCCGACTGGACAGACGCGCACTGGGAGTATTGGGCGCAGATTAAAACCGTAATCCTCGTCGGCGGGCTTACAAACGGCCTGCTCGGTGCGCGCTTCAAGGAATACGCGCTGGAGCTGTTCCAGGCGGCGGGCATCGAACCGTACGATTTTGTTTTATTTGAAAACGCTTCTTTCGTCGGCATTATGGGCTGCGCCTCAAAAATCAGCAGGCCGGAAGGATTGAGCGTCGTATTCGATTTCGGCCAAACCAGCGTCAAACGGTGTATCGTCCGGAAATCCGGCGGGGAAATCGCGGGAATCACCACGCTTCCTTCTATTGAGTCGAAGTATATGAAATCCTCGTTTGAGGAGCCCCAAGAACAGCGGGAAACAGCGGTTGCGCTTCATAAATACCTGATGAACCTTATCCTCAGCACCTACCGCGAGGCGGAAAAGGACGGCGAGCTGAGCGACGAAATCATTGTCAGCATCGCAAGCTACACGGTAGGAGGGCGGCTCAACGATAAGCGCGGCGGCTACGCAAAGCTTACGCTTTTGTGCGGCAATTACGCCGACTGCCTGTCTGAAGAGCTTTCCGGCCGCCTCAAGCGCAGGGTAAGGGTCACACTTGTTCACGACGGCACCGCGGTGGCGCTTTATTTCAGCGGCTACAAAGACGCGGTTTGCATTACCATGGGCACCGGCTTTGGCGTGGGCTTTCCTGATATTTCAATTTAATTTTTACATAAAGCGCTCTTGGTTTCAGGGGCGCTTATTCTTTTTGCTGAGCCAATACGTACGGATATTTTGTAGAAAGTGCAAAGAAATCACACCGTAACTTTGGATTGTATGTAAGAAAGAAATATTATATAATAAAGTAGATAAAAACATTGCGAAAAAATCCCAGAATCTTAGCGATTTAAGAAAATCAAGGAGTGGTTCCAATGGCTAACCGGTATTATGAGGAAAAGATTGAATGCGCGTCAAGGGAGGTGCTTCGTGAGCTGCAGTCTAAGCGTCTTGTCGAGATGGCAGAGCGCTGCTACAACAATGTCCCGCTCTATAAAAAACGGTTCGACGAAATCGGCCTTCTGCCGGGCGACATTAAATCGATTGACGACGTAAAAAAGCTTCCCTTTACATATAAGGACGATTTGCGGGATAATTACCCGTTCGGTATGATTGCCGTCCCGCATGACGACTTAATCAGAATCCACGCCTCTTCAGGCACGACGGGCAAGCAGACGGTTGTAGGCTATACGCGAAACGACATCGACGTTTGGGCGCAGGGCTGCGCCAGGGCAATCGTCGCCGCCGGAGGAAGCAAGTCCGACTTTGTCCATGTTTCCTACGGCTACGGTCTGTTTACAGGCGGTATGGGTCTGCATTACGGCGCGGAAAAGCTTGGGGCGACCGCTATTCCCGTATCTTCCGGCAATACCAAGCGCCAGGTCACCATTTTGCAGGATTACGGCTCCGACATTCTCTGCTGTACGCCGTCCTATGCGATGTATATCGGCGAAACTGCGCGTGACATGGGTATCGACGCGAAAAAGCTGAAGCTGCGCGCCGGCATTTTCGGCGCGGAATCCTGGACGGACAACATGCGCAGGGAAATCGAGCAGATTCTCGACATCAAAGCATATGACATTTATGGGCTTTCAGAAATTGCGGGTCCCGGCGTTTCCTATGAATGCTGCGAACAGACGGGCATGCACGTCTGCGAGGATTTCTTCTACCCGGAAATCATTGACCCTGACACCGGTGAGCAGCTCCCTGACGGGGAATACGGCGAGCTGGTCTTTACGTGCATCGGCAAGGAGGCGCTGCCGCTCATCCGTTACCGCACGCGCGACGTCTGTAAGCTTTCGCATGAGAAATGCTCCTGTGGAAGAACGCTTGTAAAGATGTCGAAGACGCGCGGCAGAACCGACGATATGCTTATCATACGCGGAATCAACGTCTTCCCGTCTCAGGTGGAGCATGTCCTGCTCGACCTCAAGATGCCGCCGAACTACTTAATCGTCGTCGACCGGATAAACAACCTCGATATTATGGAGGTCCAGGTCGAAATGACGCAGGAGAGCTTTTCCGATACGGTCAGAGATTTGGAGGGGATTGAGCGCAGGATTGCGTCGGCGCTCGACTCCACGCTTAACATCAGCGCAAAGGTGCGGCTTGTCGAGCCAAAGAGCCTGCCGCGCTCCGAAGGAAAGGCAGTCCGCGTAATCGACAAGAGAAACAAGTGATTTTATACATATGGTATAAACTCCAAAGAATATACTAATAGAGTGAAAGGAATGATTTTATGAAAATACAGCAGCTTTCTATTTTTGTTGAGAACAAGTCGGGCAGGCTTGCGGAAATTACCGAGGCGCTCGCGCAGTCAGATATCGACATCCGCGCGATGTCCGTCGCGGATACGAGCGACTTTGGAATCCTGCGCCTGATTGTCGATAAGCCGGAGGAGGCGGTGGTTGCGTTCCGCGAGGCGGGCATGACCGTTTCCCTCACGAGCGTTATCGCCATTGGCGTGAACGACAAGCCCGGCGAGTTTGCAAAAGCGGTGCGCCTGCTTGCTGATAACGACATCGGCGTAGAGTATATTTACGCGTTTATCAGCAGGGAAAAGGGCAAGGCGTTTGTCATCCTGCGTGTAAACGACGAGGACAGGGCAATCGGCCTGCTCAGCGCGAGCGGATTTACCCTGCTCACAGCGGAAGAAATACATGGCATGTAGTAAGAAAAGGCCCCGGCGGGTTTTCCGCCGGGGTTGTTTTGTATGAATTTGTTTTAATCTTCAGTTTGTAAAAAACGGTTCATGAGGGTATGGCCTTTTTCAATGAATACGCCGGAGCTTTTCGCGTTTTCCTCATTAAACAACGAAACGCCGCTTTCCTTTTCTTCACTGCTTCGGTAAAGCAGGTAGGGGACGGGGTCGCTTGTGTGTGTTCGAATAGACAGCGGGGTGGGATGGTCGGGCAGCACGAGGAGGCTGTAATCGCCCATTTCCTTCATTTCTTCCACGAGCGGCGCGAGGATAAGCCTGTCAATCAGCTCGATTGATTTGACCTTATTTTCGACTTCTCCGCGGTGGCCGCATTCGTCGGGCGCCTCTATGTGGATGTAAACAAAATCCTGCCCGTCTTTCAGCTCCTGTACGGCGGCGTCGAGCTTGCCGTCGAAGTTGGTATCGATATATCCTGTGGCGCCGGGAACGTCGCAGGTGCGCATTTTGGCGCAGATGCCGATACCCTTGAGCAAATCCACCGCCGAGACGACCGAGCCCTTTAGTCCGAACTTATCTTCAAAGCTGTCGAGCTTGGGTTTTTGACCCTCGCCCCATAGCCATATGGAGTTGGCGGGACGTTTGCCGTTTTGAACCCGCTTCACATTGACCGGGTGGTTGCGCAGCAGCTCATGGCTTTTAATCATCAGCGCGTAGAGCTTCTGCGCGCTTTCGCCCTGCGGCGTGTATTCCCTGATTTTTTTGCCGGATATGTCGTGCGGCGGGGTGAGCACGCCGGGCTGTGGGTCGCCCTTAGCCCAGACAAGACAGTGACGGTAGCTTACGCCGCTGTAAAACTTGAATTCATCGTTTCCAAGCATCAGCTGTAAATAGTGGATAAGCTGCTCGGCTTCTTCGGTTGAGATGTCGTCCGCGCAATAGTCCACCATGGTTTTCTCATCGTATTTTTCTTCTTCAGACAGCGTGACGAGATTGCAGCGCAGCGTTACGTCGTCGTCCTTTAAGTCGATTCCTATGCTTGCGGCCTCAAGCGGAGAGCGGCCCGTATAATAAACCGCGGGGTCGTATCCCATAACGGAAAGGTTCGCGACGTCGCTTCCTGGCTTTAAGCCGTCGGCTACCGTCTTGACCAGGCCGACCTCCGACTTTTCCGCAAGCGCGTCCATACACGGCTTTTCAGCGGCAGCCATCGGCGTTTTACCTTGAAGCGCCTCTACGGGATAATCTGCCATACCGTCGCAAAGTACTACGGCGTATTTCATATATACCACCTTACCTTTATAAATTAAATCATGAAGCATTTTAGAAATGTTTTTACTTGTAGTGATAAAACGCAAGCAAAACCAGTACCGCTTTTCCGCGGCCAAATAAAAAATATTTGATTGCCGTGTATAAAAAGCATGCATTTATTATATACTTCTTTTATGGGCGAATCAATACCGGAGACAGGCAGAAAAATGTAAAAAATTCGGCAAAAGGTATTGACAATTCTTCTGAAAACGATATAATAGTTATTGCTGTTTAGTGATGCGGAATTGTGTAATGGTAGCACGGCAGACTCTGACTCTGTTTGTCTGGGTTCAAATCCTAGTTCCGCAGCCAATAAAATAAGCTCCGATAAAACCTGTCGGAGCTTATTTTTCAAATGTTACATAGCACGGGATGTAGCGCAGTTTGGTAGCGCGCTTCGTTCGGGACGAAGAGGCCGCAGGTTCAAATCCTGTCATCCCGACCAGTGGGAGTGTTCTTATAGAACACTCCTATTTTTCTTTTTACAATTCCTGTAACTCCACTCAAACAAAAGGGCAAGTTCCAGCAGAAATGCCGTGGCTTGCCCTTTTTTCATTTATGGGATTGTTTATAACGGCAGTAATTATAGTGTTGCATAAAATTAAAAAGACAAGCAAATTTGCTGATTCTTACGGCAAAAGGCGGTAAGCATACGTGGGAAGAGCTTTGACGAGGCCAAAGGAGCTCGTAACGCATAAAACCGCTATTGAATCAAAGACAAGTATGCTTCATATCCCTCCGCTTCCATCTGCTCTTTTGAAACAAACCGTAAAGCTGCGCTGTTAATGCAGTAGCGTAACCCGCCCATATCCGCAGGGCCGTCATTAAAAACGTGACCGAGATGCGAGCCGCTGTCCTTGCCGCGTACTTCAGTCCGGTGCATTCCATGGCTTGTATCGGCTTGTTCCTGTATGAAGCTGCAGTCGACAGGTTTTGAAAAGCTGGGCCATCCGCAGCCTGAATCAAACTTGTCTGTGGAAACAAACAGAGGCTTACCGGAAACAATATCCACATAGATTCCTTCGCGGAACTCATTATAGTATTCGTTTTGAAAAGGCGGCTCTGTTCCGTTTTCCTGTGTAACCTTATACTGCAGAGGCGTGAGACGCTTTTTTAATTCCCCGGGTTCTGCCGCGACAGGCCTTTTTGCCTGTTCAAAAACTTTTGAGGGAATATGGCAGTATCCGTCAGGATTTTTATTTAAAAATTTCTGATGGTAATCCTCCGCGGGTGCGTAATTATCAAGCGGGGCTGCCTCAACCGCGACCGGATTTTTAAACTGCGCCTGTAAATTTTTAAGAGCGGCCAGTATTATTATTTTCTCTTCCGGCTGTGTGTAGTAAATGCCGGTTCTGTACTGTACGCCTACGTCGTTTCCCTGTTTATTGACGGAGGTAGGGTCAATTGCTTCAAAAAATCTTTGAAGTAGCTCCGGCAGCGGAAGCTTATCGGCGTCGTATACTACCTTGACTGTTTCAGCATGGCCGGTCTTGTGACGGCAGACTTGTTCATAAGTAGGGCTCTCCGTTCTTCCGTTCGCATACCCCACCTCCGTATCCAGAACGCCTGGAATCAATGACAGGTATTTTTCCACGCCCCAGAAACAGCCGCCCGCAAGATATATTGTTTTTTTTATCACAATCACCCTCTTGAATTTAGTATACGCTCTTTTTCAGAAGCCATTACATAAATCACTTTGTGCAAAATTTTAAACGGAGGAGAGCCGCAGCTACGGCTCTTTTTTAGTTCTTGCCCGCTTATTCGGTTTATTTGAAAATGAGGCTGGTACTGGATTTCAAATGCTCGCGATAGTGCCCCCCCTTGAACCGCATTTATTTTACATATTATCCGAATAGGAAAAAAATTTATTATATAAAAAAAGAAAATAAACAAAAAATATAAGCAGTTTAAGTAATAATTTATTGTTTTTTTGTTAAAAGTATTTGATTTTATCGTAAAAAGATATATAATGTATAAAATAAAACAAAAAAATAGAATAAAGGGGGAGCAAAATGTTTGCGGCGCATAAAGATAATGGTGGCTGGCTCCAGGCGTTACAAGACCATCTGGAGGCAACTGCCGCACTTGCAAAGGAGTTTGCCGATGCTTTCGGGTCGGGAGACTACGCGTTCCAGGCTGGCATGGCGCACGACATAGGAAAATATTCGGCAGCTTTTCAGAAGCGTATTTTACATAACGGGCCTAAAGTAGACCATTCGACGGCAGGCGCAAAGGAGCTTGCGGCGCTTCAAATGTTTCCGGCCGCAATGTGCGTGGCAGGGCATCATGCCGGACTGCCCGATTTAGGAGGGACGGGAGATTCTTCAGATTCGCCTACCTTCTGTGGCAGGCTCAAAAAGCGGGTGGAGGATTATCACAGCTATTCCGATGAAATTAAGCTTACCAGTATAAGCAGCCCGCAGTTTTCCTCTAATTTTGATATGGCGTTTTATATACGGATGCTCTATTCCGCCCTGGTGGATGCGGATTGGATTGATACAGAGCGTTTTATGTCCGGCGGGCGTGCTGGGCGCGGCGGGTTTGAAAACATTTCTTCTCTTTATAAAAAGCTTTGTGCTTATCTGGAAGAGCAGGGGTGGTGGAGCCCGAAAAATGAACTGAACGAAAAACGTTGTGAAATCCTGCGCCGGTGCTTTCAAATGGGGAAAGAAAAAAAAGGCCTATATAGCCTGACGGTTCCCACTGGGGGAGGAAAGACAATTTCCTCCCTGGCGTTTGCGCTCGAGCATGCGCAGGCGCATGGGATGAAACGTGTGATTTATGTTGTCCCCTATACAAGCATTATTGAACAGACGGCGGAGAAGTTCCGCGATGCACTGGGAAAAGAAAACGTGCTGGAGCATCACGCCAACGTCGATTTTAAAGAGGCCTACGGAGACGATGTGTTAGCCCGGCGGCATTATCTTGCGGCAGATAATTGGGACATGCCTGTTATCGTGACAACCAATGTGCAGTTTTTTGAATCACTGTTTGCAAACAAAAGCTCGCGGTGCAGAAAGCTCCACAATATAGCAAACAGCGTTGTGATTTTTGACGAAGCGCAAATGCTGCCGCTCCCGTATTTAAAGCCCTGTGTCCGGGCGATTGAAGCTTTGGTGCGCGGTTACGGCGTGTCCGCCGTGCTTTGTACGGCAACGCAGCCGTCGCTTGGTAAGCTGTTTTCTAAGGACATGGAGATTCAGGAAATCTGCGAAAAAATTCCGGAGCTTTACGCCTTTTTTAAAAGAACGCGCTTTGAGCTGCTCGGAAAACAAACAGCGGAGTCGGTTGCGGAACAAATGACAGGGCATGAACAGGCGCTCGCCGTCGTTTCAACAAGAAAACAGGCATCCGCGCTTTACGACGCGCTGCCCCAGGAGGGCAGGTTTCACCTGTCGACTCTGATGTACCCCGCGCACCGTAAAAGAATACTCGATGAAATCAAAACTCGTCTTTTGGAGAATTTGCTCTGCCGCGTAGCGGCAACCTCACTTATTGAAGCTGGCGTCGACGTCGACTTTCCCGTGGTATTCCGCGCGGAGGCGGGGCTTGATTCCATTATCCAGGCAGCGGGACGCTGCAACAGGGAAGGAAAACGGCCTTTGGAAGAAAGCGTCGTTTATATTTACCAGCCGGAGGATACCTCTCCAAAGCTGATTAAGCAGAACATCTCCATTCTGCGTGAAATCATGCCGCTGTATGAGGATTTGGGTTCTCCTCAGGCTGTTGCCGCGTACTTCAATGCGCTGCATAAATTGAAGGATGAAGCGCTTGACAGTCATGAAATTGTCAGGGCGTTTGAAGTTGGCATAGAAGGCTGCAGGCTGCCGTTTAACCAGGTGGCGCAGCTGTTCCGCTTAATCGATACGGATACAAGGGCGCTGCTTGTTCCAATCGAAGAAAAGGCAAAATCGCTGGCTTACGATTTGCAGCAGGGCTATTTCTCGAAAGAAACGCTGAGAGACGCCGGAAAATATATGGTCAATATATATCCGAAGCATTTTGAGGCACTGTATAATGCGGGAGATATTGATTTAATCGATGAAGGCCTTGGTATTTTAACAAACCTGAGCCTGTACGATTCGCATAAGGGGCTTTCGCTCGAAGCGGATTTCGGAAAGGCGTTATTTGGATAACGGGAACATCTCTGTTCCCAACAAAAATAATGAAAGGGGTGATGTCATGGCTGTAAAGGTTGAGGTTTGGGGAGACTATGCCTGCTTCTCCAGGCCGGAGCTCAAGGTGGAGCGCGTTTCTTACGATGTAATGACGCCGTCCGCCGCGCGCGGTATTCTTGAGGCGATTTACTGGCATCCGGGACTTCAATGGCATATCGACCGGATTTGTGTTTTAAACCCAATCCAGTTTACCAATATTCGCCGCAATGAGGTCAAATCGAAGGTCTCGGCCCAAAAAGCAAAGACTGCCATGCAAAAGGGCGGCGGACAGCTTTACTTAAACGCGCCGGACGATATCCAGCAGCGCGCGGCAATGGTGCTGCGCGACGTCCGCTATGTGATTGAAGCTCACTTTACCATGACGGACAAAGCAAACGAAACTGATAACGAAGGGAAATTTCAGGATATTATGAAGAGGAGGCTGCGAAGAGGCCAATGCTACCACCAGCCTTACTTTGGCTGCAGGGAATTTCCCGCTAATTTCCGGCTTTTTGAGGAAGAGGAGATTACCTCCGCCTATGAAGGGCTGGAGCAGGACTTGGGTTATATGCTTTTTGACATGGATTACAGTAACCCTTTGGACATTGAGCCGATGTTTTTCCGTGCAAAGCTTCATAGCGGCGTGCTCGACCTGCGTGACTGCGAGGTGGTACGATGATTTTACAGGCTTTGTCGGACTACTACGGTAAGCTTTCCGAAAAAGGTGAAATTTCTCCCGAAGGCTGGGCGCCGGCGAAAATTACTTATGCGCTCGTCATCGATGAGGAGGGCAGGCTGGTCGATGTCACGCCTACCGTAAAAGAAGAACAGCGCGGAAAAAAGACGGTGCTTGTTCCCTGTGGATTTCAACTGCCTCAGGCAGTCACCCGTTCAAGCGGAATCAAGGCGAATTTTTTATGGGATAGCTCCACTTATCTTCTTGGAATAGACACCAAAGGAAACAGCTTGCGGACACGCGACTGCTTCGATGCCTGCAAAAAGCTTCATTTATCGCTGCTTGCGCATGCGGACAGCAGGGCGGCAAAGGCTGTCTGTAACTTTTTTCTTGACTGGCTGCCGGAAAAAGCGGAAAACCATCCCGCGCTGCAGGATGATTTGGAAGAGATTTTAAAGGGCGCAAATCTGATGTTCCGTTTTGCGGGAGGCTTTGTCCATGAGGACGAGGCGGTCGCAAAGGCTTGGGACGATTACAGAAAAAAGCAGGTGGCTGACGGTATTGCGGGGCGGTGCCTGATAACCGGGAATTACGGCCCGATTGCGCCGCTCCATCCGCCGATTAAAAATGTAAGAGGCGCGCAGTCGAGCGGCGCAATGCTTGTGTCCTTCAATTCCGATTCTGTAGAATCCTATGGTAAAGAGAAGGGCTACAATTCGCCTGTCGGGCAGTCTGCGGTATTTGCTTATACTTTGGCGCTCAACCGCCTGCTTTCCGATAAGGAACACGTCCAGCTTGCCGGAGATACAACCGTCGTTTACTGGGCGGAAACAGCTCAAACCGAATGCCAGGATATCTTCGGCTGCCTTATGGACAACCATCTCGAGAAATTCAGCGAGCAAGAGCTTTCCCGCTGTGTGTCGGAGCTGCTCAAGGGCAGGCCGTATGATTTGAGCGGTGTAGAAATATCGCCGGACACGCGTTTTTATGTGCTTGGGCTTGCTCCAAACGCGGCGCGGCTTTCCGTGCGGTTCTTTTATCGGAATTCATTTGGCAAGCTGCTGGAAAACATTGAGAAGCATTATGAACGGCTCAAGCTTGTAAAGCCTGCATATGAACCGTTTGAACGGCTGTCTGTCGGCAATCTTCTGTATGCGACGGTTAATCCGAACGCGCGTGACAAAGCAGCGTCCCCGCTGCTTTCGGGCGCGCTTTACCGCGCAATCCTGAACAATTCAGATTATCCGCAGGCTCTTTTGAACGCCGTGCTCATGCGTATCCGGGCGGAACGGAAAATTACGTGGGGCAGGGCCTCCATCATCAAGGCGTGCCTGCTCAAAAAGCTTGAGATAACACCAAATCAAAACATAAAGGAGGCACTAACCGTGCAGCTCAATGAACTTTGTACTTATCAGCCCTACATACTCGGACGGCTGTTTTCTGTATATGAAGCGCTGCAGGACGCGGCAAATCCGGGAATCAATACAACCATCAAGGACAAATATTTTAATTCCGCCGCAGCGACGCCCGCATCAATTTTCGCGGTTCTGACGCGGATGTCAGGGTACTATCTCCGCAAGCTCAAAGAAAATCAAAAAGTTTACTATAATAAAATAATATTAGAATTGGCTGAAAAAATCACTGAATCTCTGCCCGCACGCCATAATCTTGAAGACCAGGAAATTTTTTATTTTGGCTATTTTCATCAAACACAAATGCGCTACAGAAAAAAGAGACAAGAAGAAATCGATAAGGAGGAAGCAGAACAATGAGTGAAGCAATTAAAAACAGGTATGAGTTTGTCATTTTATTCGACGTGGAAAACGGCAATCCGAACGGTGACCCGGACGCTGGAAATATGCCGCGCATCGACCCGGAAACCGGCTACGGTATCGTGACGGACGTTTGCCTGAAGAGAAAAATCCGTAATTATGTCGAGCTGGTGGGAGAGGATAAAAAAGATGCCGCGGACGGGAAGGATTACCGTATCTATATCAAGGACGGCGTTCCGCTCAACCGCAGCGACAACGAGGCGTACATTCATGAAAACGTCGATGAAAAGACAATCAAATCAGCGAAAAAGAACGATGAACACCTTGATGAGAAAATCCGCGATTTTATGTGCCGGAATTTTTATGATATCCGCACCTTCGGAGCGGTTATGACGACCTTTGTCAAGGCGGCGCTCAACTGCGGGCAGGTTCGCGGGCCGGTGCAACTGGGCTTTGCGCGCAGCGTGGAACCCATCATGCCGCAGGAAATTACAATTACGCGCGTGGCTATCACAACGGAACTGGACGCGGAAAGAAAGGGCACGGAAATGGGCCGAAAATTTATCGTTCCCTATGGTCTTTACCGTGCGGAGGGATATGTTTCGGCAATGCTTGCGCAGAAGGTCACCGGCTTTTCTGAAAAAGACCTCAGCCTGCTGTGGGAGGCTATCATCAATATGTTTGAGCACGACCACTCCGCCGCCCGCGGAAAAATGGCGGTACGGGAGCTGATTGTGTTTAAGCACGATTCTGAAATAGGCAACGCCCCGTCTTACAAGCTTTTTGACAGCGTTTCGGTCAAGCGGTCGCAGGGCAGGGAGGATGGCCCTGCGCGCTCCTATAGTGATTATACTGTCGATGTGCGCGAGGATGAGCTTCCCCAGGGCGTGACCTGTACGAGAATGATATGAGCATATATGCGGAGGAAGATTTCCTGATGATTTCCGGCCTGCAGCATTTTTCATTTTGCCGCAGACAGTGGGCTTTGATTCACATTGAGCAGCAATGGGCGGACAACCTGCGTACCGTGGAGGGGGAAATCCTGCATGAGCGTGCGCACGACGCGTCGTTCAATGAGAAAAGAGGAGACCTGCTTACCTGCCGAGGACTCTCTGTGCACAGCGCGGCGCTGGGGGTAAGCGGTTTCTGCGACGTTGTAGAATTTCACCGCGATGAAAACGGAACGAAAATTTACGGGCGCGACGGGAAATGGCGGCCGGTTCCCATTGAATATAAACGGGGCAGCTCCAAAATACACGACGCGGACAGGCTGCAGCTTTGCTGCCAGGCAATGTGCCTGGAGGAAATGCTCTGCTGTGAAATTGAAGAGGGGTTTCTCTTTTATGGAGAAACAAGAAGGCGGGAGGCCGTGCCTTTCGCCGCCGGGCTGCGCGAACAGGTAAGCGCTATGCTTTCCGAGATGCATGAGCTTTACAGCCGCCGGCATACACCGAAAGTAAAGCCTTCGAAAAGCTGCAACGCCTGTTCCCTGAAGGCCGCTTGCTTACCGAAGCTATGCGGTAAGCTGGGCGCTTCCCAATACATCGAATCCCGCTTACAGGAGGAAATGATATGAGAAAGCTTCTCAATACCCTTTTTGTCACAACGCCGGATTCCTATCTTTCACTCGACGGCGAAAATGCAGTTGTGAATCAGGAAGAGCAAATCCTGCTTCGTGTTCCGCTGCATACGCTGGAAGGGATTTTGTATTTTGGGTACAAGGGGGCAAGTCCCGCCTTGATGGGAGCCTGTGCCGAGCGGAATGTCCGGCTGGCTTTCCTAACGCCCAGGGGCAAATTTTTAGCAGCCGCCTGTGGCAGGACGAAAGGCAACGTTACGCTGCGGTGCCAGCAGGTCCGGGTAAGCGACGACCTGTATGCGCGGACGCGCTTCGCACGCAATTTTGTTTTTGGCAAGGTTTACAATGGGCGTTGGGTACTTGAACGGTCTGTACGCGACCATGCGCTGAAGATAGATGGCGAGGCTGTGAAAACGGCTTCAAAGCGTTTGGCCCGTATGCTGCCGGAAATTCGGGAATGTATAGGAGACGGGGAGCTCCGTGGCTTGGAGGGCGACGCCGCAAAAATCTATTTCGGCGTGTTCGACCATTTGATTCTCCGCGATAAACAGGACTTTTTCTTTCACGGAAGATCGCGCCGGCCTCCGCTCGACAACATCAACGCGCTGCTTTCGTTTGTTTATACGTTACTTGGGAATGATTGTGCCGCGGCGCTTGAATCTGTAGGACTCGACCCTTATATCGGCTTTTTACACAGGGAAAAGCCGGGCAGAACGTCCCTTGCGCTCGATTTGATGGAAGAGCTGCGCTGTGTACTGGCTGACCGGTTTGTTCTGTCATTGATTAATAACCGTGTCGTAACTCCGCGCGGCTTTAAACAAAAAGAGAGCGGCGCGGTATATATGGACGATGAAACGCGCAAAGCGGTTCTCAGCGCTTGGCAGCTGCGTAAACAGGAACAGATTACTCATCCATTCCTGGGAGAAAAAATACCGTGGGGGCTTGTCCCCTATGTCCAGGCGCTGCTTCTAAACCGCAGCCTGCGTGGCGATTTGGAGGAATACCCGCCTTTTTTGTGGAAGTGAGGAACAATAATGCTTGTATTGATTACCTATGACGTCAACACGGAAACATCTGAGGGGAAGAAGCGTCTGCGCAAGGTTGCAAAGCAATGCGTAAATTACGGGCAAAGGGTACAGAATTCTGTTTTTGAGTGTATTTTAGACGCCGCGCAATGCCGCAAGGTAAAGCACCTGCTGGAGGGAATAATCGACCCCGAGGTTGACAGCCTGCGTTTTTATTATTTGGGAAACAGCTATAAATCGAAGGTGGAGCATGTTGGCGCGAAGCCGTCCTACGAAGCGGAAGGCATATTGCTCGTTTAGTGCGAACCGGAAGCAAACATATTTTTCCAGGCAGGTTCGCACCTTGATAAGCTCAATTTTTATTTGTTCAATAAATTCTGCAAGCCTATTTAGGGGTAGAATAATTGGTTTTTTGTAAATTTTATGCATATGCAGCAAAAGGTATAAGATTTTTTGGTTGTTTATGCTGTCGCCGCTCCTCGGAGCGGTGTGGGTTGAAATCTCAATAAAAAATTTATCTGACGGGCATGATGCTAGTCGCCGCTCCTCGGAGCGGTGTGGGTTGAAATGGCGCGGTTTTGCCGAAGTCGCGGTTTACAACATGTCGCCGCTCCTCGGAGCGGTGTGGGTTGAAATTTGTTCGCAAGTATGGCGATAATCTTATAAAGAGTCGCCGCTCCTCGGAGCGGTGTGGGTTGAAATTGTCGAGCCTTGCCCCCATTCGCGCCGCAAAACTCGTCGCCGCTCCTCGGAGCGGTGTGGGTTGAAATCGCAATGCCGATATTTTAATCGATGACGCTGTTGCCGTCGCCGCTCCTCGGAGCGGTGTGGGTTGAAATCTTAAGACCCAGAATCCAGTCTGCTGACACATGCAGTCGCCGCTCCTCGGAGCGGTGTGGGTTGAAATTCGTATCTCTTGCGGAGTTCGTCACAAACCACAGGTCGCCGCTCCTCGGAGCGGTGTGGGTTGAAATAGAATGTCACAGTTTGAAATTTCCACGTCCCCAGTCGCCGCTCCTCGGAGCGGTGTGGGTTGAAATAGATAAAGCGTCTTGTACTTGAAACATATCAACAGTTGCCGCCCCCCGCGGGCTCCGGGAGGGTAAATTATATAAAGGAGTTGGGCGGGGAAAGACTTTCCTATAGCCACCATCTATAGAGGCCAGAAAGGAAGAAGGACTCTTGACAACCGGAGGAAATAAGCTATAATCAAAGCCGTATTGTATCAACCTGGAGGGGTGAAAAAATGATAGGACAGAAAATTGCGTTTTTCCATACAAATGAATAAAAATATATTTGTATGGGAGAAATTCAAATGAAAGAAAATAAATATGACAACGATGTCTTTTTTAAAAAATACAGCCGGATGAACCGCTCCAAGGAGGGGCTGTCCGGCGCGGGGGAATGGCCGGAGCTACAAAAGCTGCTTCCGGATTTTAGCGGAAAACGCGTATTAGACTTGGGCTGCGGGTATGGCTGGCACTGTATTTATGCAGCGCAGCGTGGAGCCTCGTATGTACTGGGTACAGATATTTCCGAGAAAATGCTCTCAGCAGCAAGAGAGAAGGCAAACCAGGAAAATATAGAATATCGCTGCTGTGCGATGGAGGATTTATCTTTTCCCGACGAAAGCTTTAACGTGGTTATCAGCTCCCTGGCTTTTCATTACATTGAGGATTACAGCGCGCTGGCAGAAAAGATATACCGCTGGCTTACGCCCAGCGGAAGCTTTGTATTTTCTGTGGAGCACCCGGTATTTACAGCCCATGGGACACAGGACTGGTATTATGGGGGAAATGGGGAAATTTTGCATTTCCCAGTCGACAATTACTACTATGAAGGCAAGCGCAAGGCTGTATTTTTAGGGGAATCGGTAACGAAGTACCACAGGACGCTCACCACATATATCAATACACTGCTGAGCTGTGGGTTCCATCTCAGGCATATCGTAGAGCCGATGCCGCCTGAGGAAATGCTGGAGCTGCCCGGAATGCGCGACGAAATGCGGCGTCCGATGATGCTTTTGGCCGCCTGCACAAAAGAATAACCATATCCTTCGAGAAAGGGCGGGCTGTAACGGGATGCGGCCCGCCTTCTTTTTCACGTTTTTAAACTGCTATACAGCGCGGCGGTGATTTTTAATCTCAATGACATTGTTTTTTGCCCTTGCTATCATTAGGAAAAACAATGCGGCCCGCCGCGGCAGTGCTCGTCGGAAAGAAGGGGCTTTGTGGGGATTAAAAATGAAGCGGCCTTATACCGTGCCTGGAAAAACGGGGCCGTCCATACGACATTAAATCCAAAGGGGCCTGGCGCGGCTATCATATACATATCGGTGGATGAAGAGGCGGCCGGGCAGGCTGCAGCAACAAGGATTTTTACCAGCCGGATAAAAAAAGAAAAACTAAATAGATTAAATAAAGTTTTTACATTAGTTTGCCGTCTGTTGAATTGTAAGCCTGCGGGCGGCGTATTTTTTGCCGGTGGTTCGCAATGTTGTATTTTTGCCTTTTTGTGGTATGATAACACTTGAAGTAACTTTAGCGCTAAAACGGAGATGAAACCGATGACCTTTGAGCAAATGTATAAAGACCTGCTGCGGCGTACCACGAATTCCGAGGAGGTACCGGAGCAGCTTTACGACCCTTATCATCTTGACTGCCTGCTGCATCCTGAAAAATATGCCCCTGTACTGCGCACAGAGCCCTGCGGGGAATCCTGCGAATTTGACCGCGCCTGCCAGAAAAGCTGCATGTTCGACGCCATCGCGCAGAAGGAGGACGGCAGCCTTACGATTGACCCGGACCAGTGCGTCGGCTGTGGGGCCTGTATTGACGCGTGCAGCCTTGGAAAGCTTCAGGCGAGCCGTGACATCCTCCCGGCGATGAAAGCCGTCAGGGACACAAGCGGCCCTGCCTACGCGCTTGTCGCCCCCGCCTTTCTTGGACAATTCAGCGAGGACGTCACACCCGGAAAGCTGCGCAGCGCGTTTAAGGCGCTTGGCTTTGACGGCATGATTGAGGTCGCGCTGTTTGCCGATATCCTGACGATGAAGGAAGCGCTCGAATTTGACCGCAATATTATACATCAGGACGATTACCAGCTCACGAGCTGCTGCTGCCCAATTTGGATTGCCATGATACGCAAGGTTTACCAGGAGCTGATGCCGCATGTCCCTGGCGCCGTTTCACCGATGATAGCCTGCGGGCGCGTCGTCAAAAAACTGCATCCCGACGCCCTTACGGTTTTCGTTGGGCCGTGTATCGCCAAAAAGAGCGAAGCGCGCGAGCCGGATATTGCCGACGCTGTAGATTATGTCCTGACGTTTCAGGAAATCCGCGACGTATTCGAGGCGGCGGATATTGACCTTGCGGCGCTTCCTGAAAGTGAGCGCGACCATTCTTCCCGCGCGGGGCGTATCTATGCGTATACCGGCGGTGTGAGCGAGGCGGTGCGCCGGACAGTGGAGCAACTGAGCCCGGACCGCAAAATTGGAGTACGGACAGAACAGGCGGACGGCGTACCGGCCTGCCGCAAAATGATAGAGAAGCTGAAGGCGGGAGAGACGGACGCGAACTTTTTTGAAGGCATGGGCTGCGTCGGCGGCTGTGTCGGCGGACCGCGCGCCATTATAGACAGGGAAGAGGGGCGCAGGCATGTAGCCGCTTACGGGGATGAAGCCGCATATGCAACGCCGCTTGAAAACCCGTATGTGATGGAACTTTTGCACCGGCTGGGCTTTGATACTGTTTCCGAGCTGCTGCGCTACAGCGATATTTTTACCCGCCGGTTTTAATTGACCGAAAAAAACTCTTTGCCGGTTTCATAAACAGCGTTTTCGCATAGGATAACATGGAGGTGTAAGTCAATGGATTTAAAAAACGGTAACATCACAGTGCGTGAAATCCTGGGAAACCCGCAGGCAAAGGCGCTGCTTGAGCGTGAGCTGCCGCAGGTTATGTGCTCCCCGCTTTTAGCAATGGCGTCTTCCATGAAGCTCAATCAGGTTTTGTCCTTTGCGGGAGGAAAAATTCCTCCTCAGAAGCTCGAGGAGCTGCTCGAACAATTAAAAAAGATTTAATTAAAACTGCGTATGAACGATATTTTGCCTATGTACAACAGGGATAATAAACCTCTGTCTTGGACAGCCGGAACAGGTTTCCGGCTGTTTTTTGATGTCTGGAAAAGTTTTAAAATAAGGCTTGACAGTTCTATCTGTAATATTTATAATTACAGATAGAACCGAAAATTCAGCGCTCACCATGCCCCATAAAAATTTTTGAAAGGCGGACTATTTGAGAAAATAAAAACCGTGAAAAAAACGGCGGGAGCCCTTGCTCTTTGCGGAGTGCTTGGTTTCCCAACGCTGCGGTATCACCTGTATGCTGCCTACGGTAATGGATTTGGTTTTTTACGCGGGTCTTGCCGCCTTTTTGCTTGCCCTGCTGACGGTATGCCTCTTGCTTCTGCGGAAAATAGAACGGACTTGCCATCTAATTAAAGAGCAGATTCGAAATTTAAAACAATGTACAAATACGTATAAAAAACAATAAAGATGAATCAAAGGAGAAAGAATGATGAAACGTAATGGATTGTTGATTTTACTTTGCGGCATGCTGGTATTCCTCGCCGCTTGTTCTCCCGAGGCCGGAGTACCTGCTTCGACGAGCACTTACCAAAGAGAAACCGCGGCGGCGACCTCCGCTGTTGAGCCGGAAGTCTATACGAAAATAACGGCGGAGCACGCAAAAGCGATAATGGACAAGGGCGGCGGTGTAACAGTCGTCGATGTCAGGACAGAAGAAGAATACCGGGAAGGGCATATCAAAAATGCCATCCTTGTATCGAACGAAACCCTCAACAGCGGCAAGCGTCCGGAAAACCTGCCGGATTTAGACGCCATACTGCTTGTCTACTGCCGTACGGGCGTCAGGAGCAGAGAGGCGTCTCAGAAGCTCGAGGAGCTTGGGTACAAGCATATATACGATTTTGGGGGAATCACCGACTGGCCGTATGATACGGTAACCGGGGAGGAATGACGCATGACCAGTGAATTTGGAATTGCGGTCCATGCGCTTGTTTACCTCAACCACAAAGCAAGGACGCTTTCCAGCGAGGAGCTGGCGGAGAATATCTGTACCAATCCGGCGCGTGTACGCAAAATTATGGCGCTGCTGAAAAGGGCGGGGCTGATTGAGACAAAGGAAGGAGCGGAGGGCGGCTACCTTTTCTGCCGGAAAGCGAAAGAAGTAACCCTAAGCGAGGTAGGAAAGGCGCTCGGTACGGCGTATGTTTCCGTATCCTGGAAAAGCGGGAACGAGAAAAAGGACTGCTATATCGCGTCGGGCATGGCGGGAATCATGGATGGTATTTACGCGCAGCTCAATCAGCTTTGCGGAAAACATTTAGAAGGCGTTACCATTGAGGACATCGACGGCAAAATATTTTCCGGTCGAGGAAATAGCAGAAGGGTATAAGCATGCATTCGATTCAAGCAGCCCCTGCACGGTTCTTCGGGAAAATATATACCTCAAATGAGGAATAAGGCGAAACGGTTTGTTTTAATCCATTGCGTGATATACGTATTGAGACAAAAAAATGGGACTCTGCCAAAACAGAGCCCCATTATTTATAGCGATTTTATCGTCAGGACTGGGTACGGAGATGGCCGTCGCCGGCTTCTGTGCGGTCGCGGAACAAAAGCGAGATGCACCAGATTGCCGCAAGTCCTACAAGCGTGTAGATAATTCTGCTTACGATACTGGTCTGTCCGCCGCAAATCCATGCGACGAGGTCGAACTGGAAGATGCCGATAGCGCCCCAGTTGATACCGCCGATAATTGCCAGGGTAAGACAAATTTTGTCGAGCATGTTTTTTTCCTCCTTTTCCTTTTGGGATTATCATTCCCATAGGAAAAAGAATTATGCGGTTAAAACGGCCAAGCCCAAAACAATGGCTGCAGCGCCGATTACGATTGCGATGATTCCAATGATTTTCACGATTTTAATCGTCTTTTGAATTTTATATTTTTGCAGCATATCAGGCGTGCCGAAGGGAAAGAAAAAATATAAAAGCCCCAGGAAAATCAGGGCGGTTCCCGCAATGTACGCGCCGACCTGCGCCTGGAACAGCGTCCAGAACAGCCCGACGGTAAGCGCAAGCAGGCCGGTAAAATTAATAAACGAAAACAATTTTCTTTTATTCCTGGTCAAACGGTAATATTTACCCGCTTGCTCTTCGCAGCGTTTGCCGCAGTATTGCTCGTAATATGAAATTTCCTTGGCACAATATTCACAGTGCTTCATTTTTATCATTCCTTAAAATCCGGCGTTTATCATTTATTATATTCTGTTTGCGGGCAATGTCAACCTTAAGGAACGAACGGTTTATTTAAAAAGAATAAAATAGTGAGATATAGCCCTGCTGCTTGCAGTCCCCACTGATATATCATAAGAAAAGTAAAAACTGCTTTTTTAGACGCTATTTTCCTTTGCCTGCGCAGCTTTTTATAGCCGGCAATCGTTACTACGTTATTTGCGAATAGAATAAAGTTGATGTAAATAATCGACAGTGGTGAACGCACATCCGTACTGAAATGAAACCGATATAAGAAGAATACCGCCGCGATTAGGGCAAAGGCCAGCGTGCTGAAAATCAGCGCAATCAAAATCCATTCACGGAAGCTGCAGGGAAGAAACGGCCTGCCCCGATTGCCTGTCCTGCGCGGCCGCCTGTTTCGATTGCTTTTCATGGTAAATCCCCCCTATACACGATTATAGCAAAAAACATGCTGTTTTAAAAGCAGGAAGAAACGGGGACATTTGCCGCTCTTTTTGCAGCGTATATAAAAAAGTGAATTTGGAAAGGAGAAAATGATGTGTGGCTTTTCTTTGCAATCGCTTCCGCGTTTTTTGCCGGTATAACGGCAATCCTTGCGAAAATAGGCGTTAAGAAAACCGATTCAACCGTAGCGACAGCGATTAGGACAGTCGTCATCCTCCTGTTTTCCTGGCTTCTAGTTTTTCTTACGGGTGCGCAGGCATCGCTTGCGTTAGTCGATGGAAAAACGCTTCTGTTTTTAATCTTATCGGGCCTATCCACCGGCGCTTCCTGGCTGTTCTATTTTAAGGCGCTCGTAAACGGAGACGTCAACAAGGTGGCGCCTATCGATAAATCGAGCACGATTCTGACGATTTTGCTGGCCTTTTTGCTGCTTGGGGAACCGATTACCCTTGGAAAAGGCGCGGGAATAATCGTCATGGGCCTCGGCACCTGGCTGATGCTCGAACGGCGCGGCGGAGAAAAAAGGGAAAAGGGGAAGAGCTGGCTTTTATATGCCGTGCTTTCCGCGGTCTTTGCAAGCCTGACCGCAATCCTGGGAAAGGTCGGAATTACGCATATCGATTCTAACCTCGGAACGGCAATCCGTACGATAGTGGTTCTGTTTATGGCATGGGCAATGGTGTTCGTCACACGAAAGCAGGGGGAAATCAGGCGTATCGACCGGAAAAGCTGGCTTTTTATCTGCCTGTCCGGAGTAACGACGGGGCTTTCCTGGCTTTGCTACTACAGGGCGCTGCAGGACGGGCAGGCAAGCATTGTCGTACCAATCGATAAGCTCAGTATCGTCGTGACGGTTGCGCTTTCCTGGCTGTTCCTGAAGGAGCGGCTCACAAAAAAATCCTTTCTGGGGCTTATCCTGATTGTAGCCGGTACCTTCTGCCTGCTGATTTGATATAGCCGTATGAAGCGGTGAAAAAAGCGGAATACTAACATCAAACAAATTGCAGGGAGAGATTTATATGCAGATTACATTCCAGGGCAATCCCGTGACGTTAAAAGGTATACCGCTTAAAGCCGGAGACCAGATGCCGGAATTTAGCTTGACGGACAATTCCATGCGGCAGGTGCATAGCGGGAGTCTTAAGGGCGTCCGTGTGTTTGCGGCAGTCCCATCGCTCGACACGGGCGTATGCGACGCGGAAATTAAAAAATTCAATGAGAAAGCGGCACAGCTGCCTGGGGTTCATATATATGCCGTCAGCTGCGACCTGCCGTTCGCGCAGGCCCGCTGGTGCGGCGCTGAAGGGGTGGATAAGGTGCAGACACTGTCCGACTACAAGGACAGGAGCTTTGGGCTTGCAACCGGTACGCTGGCCGATGGGCTTATGCTGCTTACGCGCGCCGTTTTTATTGTAGACGAGGAAGGGAAGGTCCGGTATGCGGAGTATGTTCCGGAAATTACGCAGCATCCGGATTATGAGGCCGCGTATCGCGTACTGTCTGAGCTTACGGAACAATAAAGACCGGCTTGTACTTTTATTTTACCATTCAGTCATGTTCCTTTGTAATCAGGGCATACTAATTACAAAGGAGTGTTCGTATGGAAAAAGAAAAGCAAAGGAAAATCTGTCCCGCCTGTTATTTTGAAAACGACCCGCAAACGCGTTACTGCCAGGGCTGCGGAGGGTACTTTGAAACCCACATGACGCTGCGGGATATGTTCAGCGACCCGGAAACGGTCGTCGCTAATATTGGCGGAATCAACGACAGGGAAGTATCGATTATGCCGCTCGGCGGGTTTACGATTAAAGGCTTCGAGCGTAAGATGCAGGCGCAAAACGGCGTATCCTTTGACGAGACGGGCGCGCGTGTTTCGCCGCTTCGGGACGGTTCCTGGTATTGCCCGGACTGCGGCGTGCACAATACGGCTACGAGCCTTTCATGTAAGGAATGCGGAAAATATAAATAAAAGCCGCGGGTGTACATGAAGTGACCCCAAAAAGTTAGACAAATATTATGGATTAAGCAGCTGAAAGGGCA
>OJQY01000192.1_pt1 | contig 45604 bp, 41 predicted proteins | sample 1599091 | NCBI WGS metagenome assembly OJQY01 (sample SAMN03922524, study PRJEB24848) | human gut metagenome | isolation source: stool sample | host: Homo sapiens | place: Germany | collected 2010-02 | reverse complement strand
GCGCCTGTTGGTCCGGTCGGTCCAGCTATGCCCGTCGCGCCTGTTGGTCCGGTCGGTCCTGCAATGCCCGTCGCGCCTGTCGGTCCAGTCGGCCCAGCAATTCCCGTCGCGCCCGTCGGCCCAGTTGGTCCTGCAATTCCCGTTGCGCCTGTCGGCCCAGCAATTCCCGTCGCGCCTGTCGGTCCAGTGATACCCGTCGCGCCTGTTGTGCCTGTCGGCCCTGTAACACCCGTCGCGCCTGTCGGTCCGGTTGGTCCTTGTGGCCCTGCCGGGCCCGGAGAACAGCAGCCGCCGCATGAAGAAAAGCATGGTTCTTCCTCACAAATTTCACTGCATTTATAAATATGGCAGGGATACCCTGTCTTTGACCCTTTTCCTATGCAATCTTCCGGGTTTTTATATTGAAACATTTTACATTCACCTCCTTGGACGGTCCTATTCCAGTATATTCTTGGCCTTTCCAAAAGGCGAACCGCAAGAGGATATTGACTTTAATTTTCATATAGAACAGTAATAGGTTTCCTGCAAAACAGCAAGAATAATGAAAAGCTGTAAGGCCAGCTTTGGTATAATCAGATATAGTTTCATTTTGAAGGGAGGGGAACAAATGCCGGACAAAATTCTTGAAAACATTATGTCCGCTATCGAATATATTGAAGCGCATCTTACAGAAAAGCTCGATTTGGACAGTATTGCCGCCGCGAGCCACTATTCAAAATATTACCTGCACCGCACGTTTACAGGCACAGTCGGCCTCACCCTGCATGAATATGTGCAGCGGCGCAAACTGACCGAGGCCGCGAAGCTTTTGGTTTTTTCAGATAAGCCGATTCTCGACATCGCACTGATGGCGGGGTACGAAAGCCAGCAGGCTTTTACAAGTATATTTACGGCAATGTATAAGCTTTCTCCCAACAAATACAGGGAGCAGGAAAAATTTTATCCGCTGCAATTGAAATTCAGCTTGAAAGAGGGTTCCGTAATGCCCACCGGCATAGTGGACAGGGAGGAGATCTTTTTTGCAAAAAAAGAAGATATTCCTTGCTGGATGGAGCTTGTCCGCCTTGTAATCGACGGTTTTCCGCACCTTTATGAAGACGAATATATGGAAGAGCTTAACAAGCGGATAGAGAACAGGCAGGCGCTTATGATTAAGGACGGAGAAACGGCGGCGGGCATTATGCTGTTCTCTTATGAAACAGGCAGCATCGACTTTATGGGAACGCATCCGCTGTACCGGAACAAGGGAATTCCCCGCGCGCTTCTTGACAAGGCGATGGACGAGCTGCTGGAGGACAAAGAAATCAGCATAACGACCTACAGAGAGGGCGACAAAGCCGATACAGGGCACCGCAAGGCGGTAAAAGAGCTTGGTTTTTCAGAAGCTGAGCTGCTCGTTGAATTCGGCTACCCCACACAGCGTTTCATTCTGTCAAGGGAGGGTTTTGATGACGGACAAGCTTAATACTGCCGGTAACGTGCAATTCCCTGACGAGGTGCTCCATCTTGCCGGTATCAACGAGAAGCTTCAAAACGCTTTAAACGAAGCGTCGGAAAACGTGGGGCAGATTGACAGGGAATATATGGACATGAAGCGCTATATGGCGCAAAACCGCGGGGAAATCGACCCGCACGAAATGTTCCAGAACGAGCTGTCGCTCAAGCAGATAGACCGAAGCGGCGCGTTCGCCGCAGGCGTTCATGAAAAGCTTTTAAAAATGAAGGATTCCCCTTATTTTGCCCGTATCGATTTTAAAGCGGAGGGGAAGGACGAAGCGGCAAAATACTACATCGGCCGGTTTACCTTCCTTTACGAAAGCAGGCCGCTCATTTTTGATTGGCGCGCGCCGGTGTCCAGCCTGTTTTACGACTGCGAGCCCGGCCCCGCGCAATACGACGCGCCATCCGGCAGGATTGCCGGGGAGCTTACGCGCAAACGGCAGTTTAAAATCCAAAAGGGGAAGCTGGAATACACGCTCGAAAGCGCAATAAACATTCAGGACGATATTTTGCAGCGGGAATTAAGCCATACCTCGAACGAGAAAATGAAATCCATTATCTCGACCATCCAAAAAGAGCAGAACCGGATTATCCGAAATGAAAAAACCGAGGTACTGTTAATCCAGGGCGCGGCGGGCTCCGGTAAAACCTCAATCGCCCTGCACAGGATTGCTTTTTTACTGTACCGGCTCAAGGATAAGCTCAGCGCCAGAAACGTCGCGATTTTATCGCCCAATAAGGTGTTTGGGGATTATATCTCGAACGTATTGCCGGAGCTTGGCGAGGAGCCCATCTATGAGCTTGGTTTTCAGGATATAGCTGATATTCAGCTAGAAAGGGTTATTGGTTTTGAAGCCGACAAAGAGCCGCTGGAAACGGGGGATGATAAATGGGCGGAAAGGGTGCGCTTTAAATCGACCCTGGATTTTTTGAATCAAATGGAACAGTACCTTGGGCAGATGCCAAAAAAGGTGTTTCATGCGGCGGACTGCCGTATCGGAGGGTTTGCCGCGAAAGCGGACTGGATACAACAGCGGTTTGACGCGTACCACAGGCATCCGGTCAAACGCAGGCTTAAAATGATAGCGGCAGACATACACGATAAGTTTCAATCGGACAACATTATGGATGATGAAGTGCCGAAACTGGGCGTTATCTTAAAAAGCCTTGAGCCTATGCTCCAGGTAAAATGCACGCTTGCGCTGTACCGTGACTTTTATCAAACAATAAAAAAGCCGCACATGCTCCAAATGCCTTCAAAAAACACACTGGAATGGGCGGACGTGTACCCGTTTTTGTGTTTTCACGCGGCGTTTGAGGGATTGAAAGAAAGCCGCGGCATCCGACACCTGGTAATTGATGAAATGCAGGATTATACGCCCGTACAATTTGCTGTGATAAACCTGCTGTTTCCGTGTCAAAAGACCATCCTTGGCGATTTCAGCCAGGCGCTCAACCCGAACCTGCACCATACGCTTCACGATATCAGGCAATTGTACCGGGAAGCGGAATTTGTGGAGCTCAACAAAAGCTACCGCTCTACATACGAAATCATAACGTTTGCGCAGGAGATAGGAGTGGTACATGGAATTCTGCCGATGGAGCGGCATGGAGCAGTTCCCGGAATCATTTCGTGCGGGACGGAAAGAGAGCAAATAGACCGGATAAAAAGTATCATCAAAGCGTTTGAAAAGAGCGAAAACGCTTCCCTTGGAATCCTTCTTAAAACAAACGCAATGGCGCGGGAATTTTATAACGAGCTTTCAAAAGAGCTTGTAATCCACCTGGTTTCCCCGCAGAGCACCGGCTTTGAAAACGGCGTGTCCGTCACGTCAATCCAAATGTCGAAGGGGCTGGAGTTCGACGAGGTTGTCATCCCCGATGCGGACAGCGAAACGTATCAAACGCAGCATGACCGCAGGCTTTTGTACGTCGCCTGCACAAGGGCCATGCACCGGCTGACGCTTATTTATACGGGAGAAGCGTCTCCGCTGCTGCCGCCAAATGCATAACCGGCAGTTCAGAAAAGGCAGCGTTCATTTTTTGAACGCTGCCTTTTATCAGGGCTTTATAATTTCCACAGGGATAGCAAACCATTCGCGCACCCAGTAGGTGGGCAGAAGGTACAGCGGCGTGTTCGCGGGAACGGCGCCGATTGTCTCCACACCGTTTTTTTGCGCGATGATTGCGGCGCGCAGCTCGTGGAAGCCGTCGGTCGCAATCGCCAGATTGCCGTTTAAGTTATTCTCTTTTATGATTTTCTGGGAAAAGCGGATGTTCTCGTCCGTGTCGGTCGATTTGTCCTCCATATATATACGGGAAGAATCGATTCCGCGCTGCGTCAAATAGTTGTACATGCACTGCGCTTCGCTGATACCTTCGTTCGGGCCCTGCCCGCCCGATACGATGCAGGGGACTTCGGGATTTTTACTCAGGTAATCGTATGCCGCCTCCAGACGCTTGCTGAGCATCAGGCTTGGGTTCTCCCCGTCTACCTTGCAGCCGAGCACCACGACAGTGGACTGCGGCTCCGGCGTTTTTACGATTGCCGTCACCATACTGGCGGAAACCGCGATGCCGTAAACCACGCCGATAACGACGAGCGCGTAAATTACATTTAAAACCATTTTCGTTCCCTTGTGCTCCTTGATTTTTTTCTTAAGCCGCCCTGTCCAGAAAAGGTTGTTTACCCAGATGAGATAAACCGCGCAGGCTACGATGCCGAATATATTGCCGATGTCCTTGATGTTGTGCATGGCAAGCGGCGCGATAAATAGGATTAACAATATGAGCGCCAGTATGCTGGAGACGATGCGGAATATAACGTAAGCAGTGTGTTTTTTCTCCATTTTTCCAAATCCTTCCCTCTTATGTTCCCCTTTATCTTACAGTATCCGGCAGGGAAATACAACAAAAGAGGAGAATTTTCACCACAGCGTTAGAAAGGCTCTGTTATGGCCGCCTGTTACCTGTTGATGCTGTGTGCAGCCATAATAAACCGGGTAGCAGGGCTTATCATTCTCCGGTTATCGTTATTTTAGCTGACTCCAGCTTCTTTTTTGTTTTTAAAAACCGCTGCTGATTTTTAATACCGATGCAATCCAGGGGATAATGAACCGAAAAGCCCAACGCCGCCGCATCCAGCGCAGATGCTGCGACACAAAAATTTCCGTCAATCCCTGTAACCTCAATTTCTGAAATTCCCTGTTCGCCTAGGGCCGAAAGCAGGAGCTTCCCGTCAAACATGCTTGGCCGGCCCTTTTCTATAATAAGACCGGGTACAATCATCAGCTCCGGTACAAAATCAGAAACGTAGCTGAGCTTATGTTTTTTGCCTTTGTTTTTTACATAAACAATCATCTGATTCTTTTGGGATGCTGCTGCAATTTTGTCGTTGATTCTATCGATAAGCGTATCGGGGTAGTCCCCCGGCTTCATATAGTCCTCCTGCATATCAATCACAATCAGGGCGGTTTTATTTGTCAAAGGAATTTCTCCTTTCTATTAAATTCCCCGGTACAAATGTACCGGGGAATTTGGTATTTCAGTAAATATCAATATTTATCTCTCTCGATGTAGCTCGTGTGGAGAATCTCATGCGCCTTATGGCTGCCGGGCTTCTCTAAGAACTCATCGTAAAGCTTTTTGATAATCGGGCTTTCGTGCGACTTTCTCAGCGGGAGGTTTTTGTCCTCATCGTAGAGCGCCTTTGCGCGCTCGGCCTTCAGGTCGGTAAAGTTGCGCACACTGCCGGGCTGGATGGGCTGTCCGCCGCCGTTTACACAGCCGCCGGGGCAGCACATAATCTCGATGAAGTGGTAGTCGGCCTCGCCGTTTTTCACCTTGTCGAGCACCTTTGCCGCGTTCATCAGGCCGCTTGCAACCGCAACCTTTACATCGATGCCCGCGACATTGTAGGTGGCTTCCTTAATGCCGTCTGTTCCCCTGACCTCGGTATACTCGATGCTGTCGAGCGACTGTCCGGTCAGCGTATCGGCAGCCGTTCTGAGCGCCGCCTCCATAACGCCGCCCGTCGCGCCGAAGATAGCGGCCGCGCCGGTTGTCACGCCGAGCGCCGGGTCAAACTCGCCGTCGGGCAGGTTCTTGAACTCAATCTGCGCGGATTTAATCATCCTTGCAAGCTCCCTGGTCGTCAGCGCAATGTCTACGTCCGGTACGCCCGCGGCGTTCTGGTCGTCGCGCTTTACCTCGAATTTCTTCGCGGTGCAGGGCATGATGGAAACAACCACGATGTTCTCCGGGTCGATGTTTTCCTTCTGCGCGTAATAGGTTTTGATAATCGCGCCCGTCATCTGCTGCGGGGATTTGCAGCTTGAAAGGTTCGGGATAAATTCTGGATAGTAGGCCTCGCAGAATTTAATCCAGCCGGGGGAGCAGGAGGTAATCATCGGCAGAGTCCCGCCGTTTTGTACACGCCCGATAAATTCGTTTGCTTCTTCCATAATGGTAAGGTCCGCGCCGAAATCGGTGTCGAACACCTTATCGAAGCCGAGCATTTTAAGCGCGGATACCATTTTGCCCTTGACGTTCGTGCCGATGGGCATGTCGAAGCATTCGCCGAGCGTCGCGCGGATAGCGGGCGCCGTATGGACGACGACAAACTTCTCGGGGTCTGCAATCGCTTCAAATACTTCCTTGGTCTGGTCGCGTTCCGTAAGCGCGCCGGTCGGACATACCGCCGTGCACTGGCCGCAGGAAACGCAGGAGGTTTCCGCGAGCATTTTGTTGAACGCGCAGCCGATTTCCGTATCGAAGCCGCGGTTGTTCGCGCCGATTACGCCGACATACTGCTCCTCGCAGGCCGCGACACAGCGGCGGCAGAGGATGCACTTGTTGTTGTTTCTGACAAGGTGCAGGGAGGAATGGTCCTCTTCCTTCTGGGGGTTTAAACCCTCGTAGCGGAACACGTCCTCAACGCCGAAGTCCGTACACATCTGCTGCAGCTCGCAGGAGCCGCTGCGTGAGCAGGACAGGCATTTCTTTTCGTGGTTCGAGAGGATGAGCTCCAGCGTCGTCCTTCTGGAATCCTGTACCTTCTTCGTATTGGTGAAAACCTCGGTGCCCTCGCGCTCAAGCGGGTAAACGCAGGACGCGACAAGCGACCTTGCGCCCTTGACCTCCGCCACGCACATGCGGCAGGCGCCGATTTCGTTAATGTCCTTTAAGAAGCAGAGCGTCGGAATGTTGATTCCGGCCATTTTCGCCGCTTCCAGAATGGTTGTGCCGACAGGTACGCAGAGGGGCATACCGTTGATTTTTACATTAATATTTGCCATTGATGCCACACTCCTTCCTTAACCCTTGACGATTGCGCCGAACTTGCATTTTTCCATGCAGGCGCCGCACTTGATGCATTTGCTTGTATCGATGGTGTGTACTTCCTTGACCTTGCCGCTGATTGCGCCGGTCGGGCAGACCCTTGCGCACGCGGTACAGCCGCGGCACTTATCGGCCACGATGGAGTACTGCAAAAGCTTCTTACATACGCCCGCGGGACATTTTTTGTCCTTGACGTGCGCCACGTATTCGTCGCGGAAGAAATGGAGCGTAGAGAGCACCGGGTTCGGCGCGGTCTGGCCGAGGCCGCACAGCGCGTTTTCCTTGATGTAGTAGCACAGCTGCTCCATCTTGTCCAAATCCTCAAGCTCGCCGTTGCCGCTCGTGATTTTTTCGAGCAGCTCGAGCAGGCGCCTTGTGCCGATGCGGCACGGCGTGCATTTGCCGCAGCTTTCGTCAACCGTGAATTCCAGGAAGAATTTCGCGATGTCGACCATACAGGTTGTTTCGTCCATGACAATCAGTCCGCCGGAGCCCATCATGGAGCCGATGGCAATCAGGTTGTCGTAATCGATTGGAATGTCCATGTGCTCCGCCGGGATGCAGCCGCCGGAGGGGCCGCCCGTCTGGGCCGCCTTGAACTTCTTTCCGTCCGGAACGCCGCCGCCGATTTCTTCGACGATTTCACGCAGGGTGGTGCCCATCGGGACTTCAACCAGGCCGGTATGCTTGATTTTGCCGCCGAGCGCGAATACCTTTGTGCCCTTGGATTTTTCCGTGCCGACGGAATTAAACCATTCCGCGCCGTTTAAGATAATCTGGCAGATGTTCGCGTAGGTTTCCACGTTGTTTAAGATAGTCGGCTTGCCGAACAGGCCCTTGACCGCCGGGAACGGGGGACGGGGGCGCGGCTCGCCGCGGTTGCCTTCGATAGAGGTCAGAAGCGCCGTTTCCTCGCCGCAGACGAACGCGCCCGCGCCGAGACGGAGCTGGAGATCGAAGTCAAAGCCCGTATCAAAAATGTTTTTGCCGAGCAGGCCGTATTCGTGCGCCTGGTCGATTGCAATCTGCAAGCGCTTGACCGCGATGGGGTATTCCGCACGGACATAAATATAACCCTGGTTCGCGCCGATTGCATAGCCGGCAATCGCCATGGCCTCAATCAGGGAGTGCGGGTCGCCCTCCAGTACGGAGCGGTCCATAAACGCGCCGGGGTCGCCTTCGTCGGCGTTACAGCAGACGTATTTCTGGTCCGCCTGGTTCGCGGCGGCAAACGACCATTTCATTCCGGTGGAGAAGCCGCCGCCGCCCCTGCCGCGCAGGCCGGAGGCCTTGATTTCGTCGATAACCTGCTGCGGCGTCATTTCCGTCAGCACCTTGCCGAGCGCCGCGTAGCCGTCCATCGCGATATATTCGTCGATAATTTCGGGGTTGATAACGCCGCAGTTGCGCAGCGCGATTCTTCTCTGCTTTGCATAGAACGGGGTCTGGTTCAGGGACTTGATAGTGTCCTCGTCGACCGTCTCCTGATAAAGCAGGCGGGTGACGATACGGCCCTTTAAGAGGTGCTCCTCTACGATTTCGGGAATATCCTCCACCTTGACCATGCTGTAAAAGCTGCCTTCGGGATAAACGACCATAATCGGGCCCAGAGCGCAAAGGCCGAAGCATCCGGTGCGGATGACGTTGACCTCTTTTTCCAGCCCCTTCGCCTTGATTTCCTTTTCCAGGGCTTCGATAATCTTTTCACTGTTCGAGGAGGTACATCCGGTACCGCCGCATACCAGCACATTGGAACGATACATTTAGTTTCCTCCTTTATGAGTTCGCGCCGATTGTAAATTCGGACACGACATTCTTATTGACAAGATGGTCGTTGACGACCCGTACGGCTTTTTCCGCCGACATTTTTACATATGTAACCTTGTCCTCGCCGGGAACCTCGATTTCCACGACCGGCTCAAACTGGCAGATACCGATGCAGCCCGTCTGCGTGACGGTCACGTTAGTTAGCCCGCGCTTTGCGATTTCTTCCACAAACGCGTTGAGCACCGGGCGCGCGCCCGCCGCAATGCCGCAGGTTGCCATGCCGACGAGCACGCGGATGGCGTCCGGGTTTTCTTCTCTCATATTGAGCTGGGTTTTCGCTTTATCTCTGATTGCCTGTAATTCAGCCAATGACTTCATCTGGTGAAGCACCTCCATAAATGATTTCTGTCTGTTCGCTTAAAAAGCCGTTTATCCACTGCATAACATCCTGGGAGTCGAGCGGGACGTCCCCCAAAATTTCGCGCAGCTGGCGCGTGTCGAGCGTAAGCGCGTTGCCGTCCACGCTGTGGACAAAGCAAAAGTCGATATTCGGGTTGCAGCGGATGAGCAGGCTTACCGTCGAGTTGATATCCCCCAAGGGGGTCATATCGACATGCGACGGGACAAACCGCGCCGTAACCGTTGTACCGGCTCCCACCCTTGATTCAATCGTAAGGCCGCCGCCCGTCTGCTGCGCCGCCATTTTAAACAGCGGAACGCCCAGGCCGACCTTTCGCGTGGTGCGCGTCGTGAAAAACGGGTCTATCACATGGTCTATCTGCTCCTGCGTCATACCCTTGCCGTTGTCTTTTATGACGATGACAAGGCTGTCCGCTTTTTTGTCCTCCGTAACGGTAATTTCAATGAGCGTTGCGTCCGCCCGGACGGAGTTCTGGACAATATCCATGACGTTCAAAGACAATTCCCGCATATCAGTCCTGATATTTTGCGAGAATACCGTCCATATCCTCCGGCTCAAGACGGCCGTAAACCTCGTCGTTGATTGTCAAAACCGGGGCAAGCCCGCAGGCGCCGATGCAGCGGCACGCCGTCAGCGAGAACTTGCCGTCCTCGGTACATTCCTCCGGCTCAATTCCAATAATTTCGGAAATTCTTTCGATAATTTTGCCCGCGCCCTTTACGTAGCACGCGGTGCCAAGACATACAGAGATGTTGTTCTGGCCCTTCGGCGTCAGCGAAAACTGGGAATAGAAGGTAGAAACGCCGTACACTTCCTCAAGCGGAACGCCAAGGCCCTGTGCGATAATCGTCTGGACCTCAATCGGCAGATAACCGTAAACCTCCTGCGCCTCCTGCAATACCGGCATGATGGCGCCGGGGTCGTTTTTGTGTTTTTCGATAATCTCTCTCAGCGAAGCCTCCTGTTCAGGCGTACCCTTGAACGGGATTGTGCTGATTTTCTTTAGCATATTGCTTCCTCCCTGCGGTAAAATTGACCATAGCTTTATGATTCGAGCGCATACAGCCATAATGGTTTAATGATACTATAATTCTTCAAAAAAGTCCAGTTTTTCTGCTACAAAATCCCGAAATTTAGCGAAAAAACGCTGGTAATTTCTAGGCGTGTGGATTATGGGCCGAATATTATAACCATATGAATAAAAAGCCCGCTTTAAAACCGCCGCGGGGCGATTTTAAAGCGGGTGGACAAATTGTTCTAATTTGACCGGATTCATCCGGTTCCCATTACTATTTGTGTGCAGGATTTGCGCGGCATGCGCAACACTGAAAGGCTTGCTTTAAAGCTCTGGAATTTCCTTAGCGAGGTACCTTTGAATCATGATGGCGTCGTTTACCGTAATGCTTCCGCTGCCGTCGACGTCAGCCGCCGCGCGCTGCAGGGGGTCTAAGGTAATCATCTTGGCAAGGAATTTCTGAATCATCAGCACGTCGTCGATGGTGACCTTTCCGTCGCCGTTTACATCGCCCGGCAGATAGGAAAGGTCCGGGGTCCTGACGGACCTGCCCTCGTGGAAGCCGTCAACCGGCAGGGTATAGGAAGGGTCGAGATTATCGCCCTTTACGTGAGCGATTACATAGTAGAAATAGTCTGTATCGAGCCGTGCCGTTTCGTCCCTGTAGACGCGGCGGTCTGCCTTTGCCGTTCCAAGGTAAACGGCCTCTGCCGCGTCAGGCTTACCGTCCTTTATAGGCGCGCGGTGCACCGTATAGGATTCGGCGCCCTTTGTTTCGCTCCATTCGACCTCGACGGTTCCCGTCTTATCGTCTGCCTGCGCCTTTGTGACCTTTGGGGCCTCCAGCGTGTCCTTGAAGGAGCTGAGCATATAAATCAAATCCATGTCGGTGTCGCCCGTCGAGCCGGTGGCGCCGGGAACAGAGCCGTCTGAGCGGTACTGCCAGATGTCGGGGATAATGCCCGTGTCGTTAATCGTCACATGGGTATTGAAATCGGGCGTGTCGGGCCAAAGGGCGTACCAAAGGCCGACGCCGTCCTGCTGCAGCCGTTCAAGCTCCATATTGGCGAATATACTGGAGTTTCCGTACACCATTGTGTCGAAGCCTTCCTTTTTCAGCTCGTTGCAGAAGGCAAGCGCAATGTCCGTGAGCTGTGAAGCGGGCATGGTGTACATGTCGGGCTCTTCTAAATCGTAGGCCACGGGCAGCGCTATCTTGTCGGGCAGGTCGGGGATATATTCTTTTACCTCACGCATGAAATAGGCGGCTTCGGCCTTCGCGTCGTCCGTATTTTCCGCGTAGCTGTAGAAGTAAACGCCGAACGGGATATTGTTTTCCACCGCGCCCTTGACGTTTTCAACAAAGCGGCTGTCGTTCTGGTTGGGGAAATCCTCCCAGCCGTAGCCCGCGCGAATCATGACAAAATCGATGCCCTGCTCCTTTACAAGCTTCCAGTCGACGGGGCCGCCTTCCTCCCCGCCGGTGTAATCGCCGTTAAAGGAAGATACGTCGATTCCCGTGTAAAAGCCGCAGGTAACGATACAGCTTGCCTCCTCACCGGAGGATAGGGAAGCGGTAATGGTGGCTTCGCCCATTTTTTTTGCGGTGACAAGGCCGCCTTCGTCCACCTGCGCGATGGAATCGTCAGACGAGCTCCAGCTTACGCCGTCCTTTACAGACGCGCTGAGCTGCAGCTTTGCGCCGAGCTGAACGGCGGCGCGCTCCTTGTCGAGCGTAAGGCCTTCTTCAGCGGATACCGGGAAAACGGCAATGCCCGCTACCAGAAGCACAGAGAGAAAAATGCTTAATATTCTTGGTATGTGTTTCAATTGATGTCCTCCTGTTGTTTGAATTTCAGGCGGATGCCTGTCTGGGAAAAAAGCTCCCTTACATTCTATGCGGACAAGAAGGTATTTGTCCGTTTGGTGAAAAAAGCTCTCTGAAATTATAAATCATCAGAGAGCTATACTTTCGTTTTAAAGCATTGGATGTGCTTTTGCAGCGGTTAAGGTTCGCCGGTCAAAACAGCGCCGCCTGTTCTTTCTGTTCAGATAAAAGAACCCCTTTGAACGGGTACGGCTGAGGAGCGGCGTCTCTTTCAGCGGCGCCATTTTGTCGTCTTATCCCTGAGCGCCTGTATGAGGCACTGCGCGGAAAGCTCTGGCAGCTCGAGAAAGGAGGACGCCTCCTGCATGTTTTCGAGATAATGCGCGTCGCTGTCCTTGAGCAGAATCATTTCAGAAAGGACGGGATGCTGTTTCTTCAGCGCGGCGGTGTCGCCGCCCGCGGTAATTTCCACCGCGGCAAACTGCTCCTCCGGCGGGATTTCGCCCAGCACGGAAAGGACGCTGTAGCTGTCGCGGTCGATATGCGCGGGAAAACAGGTTCCGCCGAAGCCTGCGACAAATTGGGAAAGCCCGTAAAGCGGAATGTCCGCCGCCGTAATCAGCAGCTTTTCCTCAATACCCGCCGGTTCGTCGTTTTCGTCGAGCAAAAGCTGCTGCCCGTAGATGTCCGGCCTGTTTTTAATATCCATCAGGTGCGGATAGACCGCCTCGTCGAAAGAAAGCGCGCTTTGCAGGGTGGGGAACAGGCATACGACGTGGATTTCCTCCGCCGTGCACAGCTCCATCCCCGGTACGACGCACACGCCCTGCTTTCTGCCCGCTTCAATTGCTGCGCGGCAGTTCTTACAGGTGTTATGGTCGGTCAGCGCGATGATTTGAAGCCCGCAGAGCTTTGCCATGCCCGCGATATTGTTCGGCGTCATATCTTGGTCGCCGCAGGGAGAAAGGCAGGAATGCAGGTGTAAATCGTAGAAAGCCTTCATGTCTGCTCCGCTTTGAGCAGCTCATAAATTTTAACGGCGGTGTCGTAGCTGTTTTCCTCCGTTACCAGGACGGGGACGTCCTGCTCGTCGGCCTTTTCCTTTGCTTCCAAATCGAGCGGCGCGTTTTCCGTCAGGATAATGCACGCGGTATCGGCGAGCGTTGCGACGGCGATGGCGTTTATGTTCCCCATTACAGTGAGCCACGCGTCGTCCTCATGCGCGCGTCCCATCACCCAGCTTAGAAGGTCGCCGATATAGCAGCCGCGCACCTGCCGGTTTGCGCCGTCCTTACCCGCGTAAATTTTTATATCCAGCTTTTCTGCCAGTTGTTCAACAGTCATTTTGAAAACCTCCAGTGTAAAAAGGAATCAAAAAATTATTAGTCTGAGCTCATGGGAGGCGTATAGCCGCCCATCAGGGAAAGGGTATCCGCGACGTTTTTGACCTTTTCCCTTAAAACGAAGATGCAATCCGTCTCCTTCGCAAGCCCCTTGACCACGTCCTCCGCCATTGCGCGGCACGAGGGCGCGCCGCAGCTGCCGCAGTCGAGGTTCGGCAGGTGGGAACGGATTTCGTCCATCTGCGTCATCATTTGCATGGCCTGCTCCAAATCGTCGCTCAAATTCAAGACGTTCGAGTATTCGAGCTTGTTTGTCCAGCGCATATCCTCCGGCACGCCGTCCTCGCCCTGGGGAATGAGATGGTTCTGCGAAACGGGCAAATACCGGCGCAGTTTCTGGATACGCGCCTGCGCGACATACGCGTTTTCCACATTGAGCACGCCGCCGACGCATCCGCCGGAGCAGGCGTTCAACTCCACGAATTCCAAATCGCCGATGCGCTCGTCCTCAAGCTCGTCGAGCACGCGGGTAACGTTTTCTATCCCGTCTGCCGCAAGATACTTGTCGTTGAGCGTCGCGGCGGCTTCTCCGCCGCTGGTCGCCCAGCTCACGCCGATAATGCCGGAGTTCGCGCCCACGGTTAGCTCCTCAGGCTTTAATTTATCCATCGCTTCGGTCAAGACGGGATAAACACGGCTGACGGCAATCGCGCCGTCCACCCAGGATTTGTCCCGCCCAATTGAGTTTTTAACGTCCGTTACCTTCGCGGGGCACGGCGTAATGAAGAATACGCCGATTTTCTCAATCGGAAGCCCCGTTTCTCTTGCCGCCTGTTTTTTGGCGCACATGGCCGCCACCTCCATCGGGGCGTTCAAGGGCAGGACGTTGTCGATTAAATCGGGAAAACGCAGCTTAATCAGACGTACAATCGCGGGGCAGGCTGAGCTGATGACCGGCTTTTTGAGCTTGCCGGACTGCATCAGGTGGCGTGTCGCCTCCGATACAAGCTCTGCCCCGCGTGACACCTCATACACACTGTCGAAGCCTATTTTATGTAAGCCGCTTAACACGATGTCGATATCGTCTAGGTTATTGAATTGTCCAAAAAGTGCGGGTGCGGGCAGGGCGATGGTGTATTCCCAGTTTTGAAGCTCCGAAAGCTCCGCGGACTGCGCGCGCTTAGCGTGGTGCGGGCATACCCGGATGCACTCGCCGCAGTCGATACAGCGCTCGGAAATAATCCTTGCCTTTCCGTCGCGCACCCTGATTGCCTCCGTCGGACAGCGCTTGATGCAGTTGGTGCATCCGCAGCACTTGTCTTTGTCGAGCGTAACGGAGTGATAGTATTCGGACATGGCCGAATCCCTCCCGGTTTCTGTAATCGATTGAATTATGCCTTGTTGACATGCACGGAAAGGTACATGGTGGTACCCTCGCCGATTTTGGTGTCTATCTTCATTTCATCCGCGTATTTTTTAATATTAGGCAGCCCCATGCCCGCGCCGAAGCCCAGGTTGCGTACATTGTCGGGCGCGGTGGAATAGCCCTCCTGCATTGCTTTACCCACATCGGGTATGCCGGGCCCCTGGTCTACAAGCTTCGCGTCTACGCGGTCGGGGTGGATTTCTACATAAATCTGGCCGCCGCCGGCGTGAATGACCATGTTGATTTCCGCCTCATACATGGCGATTGCCATACGCCTGATGGCGTCGGAATTGTAGCCGAGCTTCCGAAGCTTATGCTTGACCGCGCCTGAGGCCTCGCCCGCGCGGGTGAAGTCGTCGCCCGGTACGTCGAAGGTCAGGTTAATCACACTCATCGTTCTCACAGCCTCCCCGCAATCCGCCCGAATACAACAGGCCGCAGGCGGTAAACATCCGCAGGCGCGTTTTCAAAAGCGTAATGCCCCTGGCTTTGGCCAGGCCGATAATCGTCTGGTCCGGCATCTTGCCCCGGACAAAAACAATACAGACCATATCCATCATATCTGCTGTGCGCACGACCTGGGGATTTACAAGGCCGGTCAGCAAAACGGACTGGTCCTTTACAAAGGCGAGTACGTCGCTCATCATGTCGCTTCCGCACGCCGTTTTAATCTCGGCGTCCAGGTCGCCTTCAAGAATTACGTCGGCGTCTAAAATTTTGATAATATCGCTTACAATCATATCAAAAGCCTCCAGACTGGTTTATTGGACTGATATACTCCATCATAATACCACGATTCGCTGTAATTTTGCAAGATAAAACAGAATTATTTTGTGAAATTTGTAAGGAGGAACCCTACCGTCCAGCGCTTTATTGTAATGTATATTTTGTACAAGCATTTCATAGTATGTAATGCAGGGCAGCATGGCTTTTAAAAAGGGCGGGTCAAGGCGCCGCCGCATTGACAAGCGAATATGTATGTGGTATTCTTATTAAGTTAGCAACTGCTAACTTTTTTGGCGCATTTGGTTAGAAAAATCTAACTTTTTAATTGGGGGGCCTTAAGCGGATGAAGACGGTAAATGAACTGAAAATCGGGGAAAAGGCCACGGTTGTGAGCATCGGCTGCAAGGGCGCGCTGCGCAGGAGGATTATCGATATGGGCATTACGCCGGGCGCGGTCGTCATTATGCGTAAAACGGCGCCGCTGGGCGACCCGATTGAAATAAACGTGCGCGGGTACGAGCTGAGTATCCGCCGCTCAGAGGCAAAGGAAATTACAGTCGAGAAGTTAAGGTGAAGAGGGTGCACAAATGGCGCAGGCTGTAATGCAGAAAGCAGTCAAAGAGGAGAAAAAAACAATTAAAATGGCGCTTGCCGGCAACCCGAACTGCGGCAAGACGACGCTTTTCAACGAGCTGACCGGCTCAAGCCAATACGTCGGCAACTGGCCGGGCGTTACCGTGGAGAAAAAGGAAGGCAGGGTCAAATTCTCCGGCAGGGATATCAGCGTAATCGATTTGCCGGGCATCTACTCGCTTTCGCCCTATACGCCAGAGGAAATCGTCACGCGCAACTGCCTGCTGAAGGACGACCCCGACGTTATCATCGATATTGTGGACGCGACGAACATCGAGCGAAACCTCTATCTCACCACACAGATTGCGGAACTGGGAAAGCCCGTGGTCATTGCGCTCAATATGGTGGACATCCTGGAAAAGGAGGGCGACAAAATCGACTACGCCCTGCTTTCGCATGAGCTGGGGCTGCCCGTCGTGCCAATTTCCGCAAGCAAGGGAAGAGGCGTGGACGAGCTGGTGGAAAAGGCTGTGGAGCTTGCCGGACGCTACGATTTCGTACCAGTGAAAAATACATATTCCAGGCGTGTGGATGCGGTGCTGCGCGATATAGAAGAGGCGCTTGAAGAGGTAGAGCAGAGCAAGCCGGAGCACCGGCGCTGGACGGCGGTAAAGCTGTTTGAAGGCGATAAGGTCACATGGAAGCAGTACCGGTTCACCAAGCAGCAGCGCGACCACATCGAGTTCCATATCAATGAAATTGAAACAACGAAATATATCGACCGCGAAATGATTATCGCGGACGAGCGGTACAAATACATTTGCGCGGCGTGTGAAAAGGCGGTACATAGAAAGCACCCGCAGGGCTTTGTCACGCTTTCAGATAAAATCGACCGCGTAGTAACCAATAAGATTCTGGCGCTCCCGCTTTTCCTTTTGATGATGCTGTTCGTGTTCTTCATTACGTTCGGGCCGCTCGGTACCTTTTTAAAGGACGGGGCGGAGTACCTGATAACCGACGTGTTCTCGGGCTTTATAGACGGCCTGCTTACGTCGGCGGGCGCTTCCCTTTGGGCGCACAGCCTGGTGGTGGACGGCGTAATTGCGGGCGTGGGCGCTGTCGTGTCCTTCCTGCCGCAGATTATGCTGCTGTTTACGCTGTTGTCTATATTGGAGGACAGCGGCTATATGGCGCGTGCCGCCTTCATTATGGATAAGCTATTGCGTATGATTGGACTTTCCGGCAAGGCGTTCGTCCCAATGCTGATGGGCTTTGGCTGTACGGTACCCGCCGTGCTCGGTACACGCACGCTCGAAAACGAAAAGGACAAAAGGCTTACGATTATGATTACGCCGTTTATGTCCTGCAGCGCGAAAATGCCGGTCTACCTTTTGTTTATCTCCGCGTTTTTCCCAAAAATCAGCCCGCTTATCATTTTTGCGATTTACCTGCTCGGCATGGTAGTCGCCGTACTTACGGCGCTGCTCTTTAAAAATACGATATTAAAGGGTAAAAACGCGCCGTTTGTCATGGAGCTGCCTCCCTACCGCCTGCCGTCGCCCAAAAGCCTGTGGCTTCACGTATGGGAACGGCTCAAGGATTTTCTCGTCCGCGCGGGTACTGTTTTGATGGGCGCGTCTATATTGATTTGGTTTTTACAGTCATTCGACTTTTCCATGCAGATGGTTTCGGACAGCTCGCAGAGCATGCTTGCTTCCATCGGTATTGCGATTGCCCCCATTTTTACATTGTGCGGCTTCGGCAACTGGAAGGCGTCTGTTTCGCTGGTGACGGGGCTTGTAGCAAAGGAATCGGTCGTCAGCACCATGGCGGTGCTTTACGGCGGTTCTGCCGCGGCGGTTTCCGAAGCGTTTACACCGCTTTCCGCATTTTCCTTTATGGTGTTCGTTTTGCTCTATACGCCGTGCATCGCGGCGCTTTCCGCCATTCGTAAGGAAATGGGCAGCGCAAAGTGGACGGCAATCTCCATAGGCTACCAGCTCGTTGTAGCGTGGTTCGCTTCGGCATTGGTTTTTCAGCTGGGCACGCTTGCCGGACATTTATTTTAACACAGGAAAGGAGGCGGCGGTATGGCTGCCGATATTATCATAGCGGCCCTTGCCGTTTTCTTTGTGGGGCTGATGGTATATAAAACGGTAAAAAAGAAGAAAAAAAGCTGCGGCGGCTGCGCAGGCTGCCAAAGCAGCGGCTGCAGCACATGCAGGAATAAGCGCTGAGCTGTTAAAAATAGAAAGGGGCATACGGATTTTTCCGTATGCCCCTTTTTGCTTCATTGAATTTTAGCTGCTATGCGGGAATCAATTCCCACTGGTCGTTCATTGAGCTTTTATATGGATACCAGATAACCTCAGCGTTTGCGGCCAATGACGCGTTGCGTACGACAAGGCTATAAGAATAGCCCGCCATCATCAGCCGGTACGTACCATTGCTGTTTTTGTATATTCCGATGTCTGTTCCTGTACTGTTCTGGACGACAGCTTTATATACTCCATCTGTATTCTGAAAACCGATGGCACCTGGACATGCGGTGGATTTTGTTCTGAGCTTATAGTTTCCGTTTCCTGTTCTGCTGATTTCCCATTGTTGATTTTTTCCACCGTTAAATCCGTGCTGCAGCAGCCCGCCTGTTGCTTCTTTTAAGTCGAGGTAATGCCCGCTGTATTTGTTTTTTATATAATAAGTTCCCAGTGTAACGGATGATTGTCCGCCTTCTTCGAAATACCAGCGCTGATTTGCGCTTCTTTGATAGCTGTACCATCCGATTACAGCACCGCTTGCGTAGGAACCCCTATATACGTCAAGTGCTTTCCAGACGTTATTTTCATAACGAAGGATACAGTAACTGCCGTCAGAATTTCTTAAATAATAAATAGGGGTGGAAGTGCTGTTTGTAACAGCCCGGTAAAAATTCGTGTCGTATAGCGCTCCTTTATTGAGGTAATAATTATTTTTAACGCACTTGAGGCTTTGGGGACCCGCTATAAATTTTTCATTGTCACCTCCAATAAAGTTGCTTTGAATGAGGTTTTCATAGCTGGGAGCCGCCGCATCCAGATATTGCCCCGTGCCCTGGTTCCGGATAAAATAGGTGCCGCTTAATGTTTCAAACCGTTCTAGCACCCACTTTTGCCTAAGGTCGTTTTCGTTGATTGTAGCCAGGTGTGGTTGTGCTTCTTCCGCGGTCGTTATACTGACGCACCGCGTACTGCTCAGTTTTGGTATAATCCGATAGGTACCGTCGCTGTTTTTTACAAATTGATAGCTTTGTGCCCGGGCGTAAGCATCATTTTTTTGGAATAGCCCGATACGGTTGTTTTCTGTGTCCCAGGCATTATAGACATCCCAGTACTTTGCCAGATTTGAATTTGGGCTAATCGTATAATAATGGTTGCCCCGATTTGTAATTTTCCAGCTCTGTGAATTCTTCTGTTCAAAGAAGGAGGAGCTTATGCTGGCATTGTCTGTGGTGGCTTCCAGATATTTGCCTGTTGCCACATTACGGATATGGTAGCTCCCGTTTTCGACAGTAACTGATTTTATTGCCTTGTAAACATTCAAACGGCCCCCATTTTTCACTTTGCCTACAAGGCTGGGAATGACATCGACATTATCGAGCAAGGCGGCCTTAACCTGCTGCCAGCTTAAAGACGGAACAACGCTTTTAATCAGCGCCGCAGCGCCGGCTACGACAGGAGAGGAGCAGGAGGTTCCGCTTCCTGTGTAATACGCGTCAAAAATGTTTGTTGTCTGCACAGCGGAAGGCGCCGCGATTGCAACAGAATTGACGCCATAATTTGAGGATACCTTAAGGTTATCGTTGTTATCCACGTTTGCAACCGCTAATACGTTCGGGCAGAGACGGCTATATAGGGCGGGGTAGGTGTATAAAGCGTTTTCGGGCGGGTTATCTAAATCAAAGCCCAGGGGTGACGCTCCGCTGCGGGTGCCATTTCCGGCTGAAATCGTAACCAGGCCATTATAGTTTAAAAAGCTTTGCGTAATAACCGGGTCTTCTGAAGTGCTCCAGCCCAAAGAAATGTTGAAAATTTCTGCCTTATGCTGATTTAAATAATTGATTAGTTGGGAAAACTGCGCGCTACCGCTCGCCATAACCGCCATCAGGCTGACTTTTGGGGATATGCCCGACGTACCGAGCCCATTGTCTCCTACCGCGCCGATTACACCGGCGGTGATAGTCCCGTGCCCCTCGTTTTCGCTTTTGGGATAAATATCTCCGTTGGGGTCGTTGAAGTTGTAGCCGTGGTAATCTCCCATAGTGGGATTGGGATTGTCCCAGATATTTGCTGCAAGGTCCTCATGGTCATATTGGATGGCCTCGTTGTTCGCAACGACGATATCTCTGGAGCCCGTCGTAATTTCCCATGCCTGCGGAAGAGAAATGTTTTCATAGGGCTTTCTGTTATTGCTGCTTTGCAGATATGGATCGTCAGGATAATATTGTCCCTGCATTTCTATCTTGAGGTTTGGACCCGCATACAATATCTCTTTCCTTTTCTGCAATTTCTCAATCGCCCTGCGCACTTCGTCACGCCCGGATTTTTTTAATTTAATCGTGTAAATATCCTTTGCCGCTTCATTCGTACTCAGGTCAGCGTCCATCGTCTTCTTGACCTCTTGGTTTTCGACAACGGAAAAGCACCCTTTGTCAAATTTGGAGAGACGTCCGCTGTACGCTTCTTTTATGATGACGACGACCGTGTCCAAATCAAATTCGCCGTCCTTCAAGGAAGAAATGTCTATGCTGTCAAAGATTATTTCCTGCTTGTCTTCCTGAGCGCCCGCGGAGAGTAAGGGGTGATATACCGAAAAAGACAGTAAAAAAACTGCTACTAGAATAATCGATAGAATTTTTTTGATGTTTTTCATGTTGAATCCTCCTCTGTCACGTTTTTGCTTTACTAATTGATTCCACAAAACTTCAATTGCATGCGTTATAGCAACCGTATGTTTTATGGAAAAGCCGCTGATAAAAGTTATAAATATCATATCAAACCTTTATTAAATCATTTCAACACCTGCCTTTCTTTAATTTTATCATAACATAATGCATGAATAGCTTAATGTTTTTGTGTAAAAAAGCAATTTAATTGATTTTGAATGTTTTTGATTTATTTTGAAAGAAATCGCTTGACTTTGACCGAAAATGATGATATGATACAATCAACAAGGAGGAAACGCCCATGTTATCGGAAGAAAGGTTTGCTGAAATTTTAAACATCCTGCAGGAAAAAAAGGCGGTTACCGTCGCGGAGCTGACTGAGCTGCTCGATACCTCCGAATCGACCATCCGGCGCGACCTGAACGCCCTGCACGAAATGGGAAAGCTCAAAAAGGTGCACGGCGGCGCGACGCTGCTCGACCGGAGTTTTGCGGCGCTTGAGGAGGACGTTTCCACGAAATCGAGGCTTTATGTGGAGCAGAAGGAACGGATTGCCAGGTACGCGGCTTCCACCGTCAACGACGAGGACTTTGTTTTTATTGATGCCGGGACAACAACCGAAAAAATGATTGAGTTTTTGCCGAACACCCGCGCGACCTTTGTTACAAACGGTATCGTCCACGCGAAAAAGCTGATTTCCCGCGGCCTGCGCGCCTTTATTATCGGCGGGCAGCTAAAGCTTTCGACAGAGGCGGTCATCGGCGCACAGGCGGTAAATAACTTGAAAAAATATAATTTTACAAAATGCTTTATGGGAACAAACGGTATTTCTATTGAATCCGGCTACAGTACGCCGGATATTGAGGAAGCACTCATCAAAACGGAAGCGATGGGAAGAAGCTTTGTTTCCTATGTGCTTGCGGACAGCAGTAAATTCGGATTGGTGTCTTCTGTTACCTATGCCGATTTATCACAGGCGTGTATAGTTACGGACAGCGTTCCCGATACTAAATACCATGACATTGCGGTGATAAAGGAGGTGTAAAAGTTGATTTATACGGTAACGTTCAACCCGGCGCTCGATTACATTGTCCATATGGATTCGTTCCTGCCGGGCGAGGTGAACAGGACCACGCGGGAAGAAATTTATTACGGCGGCAAGGGAATCAACGTTTCCACTATCCTGACGAGCCTCGGTGTAGAAAACAAAGCGCTCGGCTTTATCGCGGGGTTTACGGGAGAAGCGATTGAACGGGGCGTAAGCGGGCTTGGAATCCAGACCGATTTTATCAGGCTGCCCGCCGGCTTTTCAAGAATCAACGTTAAAATCAAATCGGGCGTTGAAACGGAAATCAACGGGCAGGGTCCGGAAATCGGCAGGGAAGGCATCGACGCGCTTTTTGAAAAGCTCAGCCGCTTGGAAAAAGGCGATATACTCGTGCTTGCGGGGAGTATCCCGAAAACGCTTCCTGAGGACATTTACGAGAAAATACTGAAGCGCCTGCAGGACAGAGAGGTTCTGTTCGTGGTGGACGCGACAAAGGATTTGCTTTTAAATGTGCTCAAGTACAAACCGTTTTTAATTAAGCCCAACAATAAAGAGCTTGGGGAGATGTTTGGAAAAAGGCTTGAAAGCGATGAGGAAATTATTCTCTATGCTAATAAACTCAGGGAGCTGGGGGCACGCAACGTGCTTGTATCCATGGCGGGCGCCGGTGCAATCCTCGTAACGGAGCGGGGCGGCTGCCACAAGATGGGCGTTCCAAACGGAAAGGTGATAAATTCCGTCGGCGCGGGTGATTCCATGGTCGCGGGCTTCCTGGCGGGCTATTTGGAAAGCGGGGACTTTGAAACGGCCCTGAAAACGGGAACAGCCGCGGGAAGCGCTACGGCGTTTTCGCCTGGGTTAGCGTCAAAAGAAGAAATTATAAACGTATATAAAACATTGTAAAGGAGAGGAAAAACCGATGCGTATTACAGATTTACTGCAAAAAGAAGCAATTGTTCTGAATGCAAAGGTAAGCTCAAAACGTGAGACAATCGATTTGCTCGTAGCTTTACATGAGAAGGCCGGCAACATCAAGGACACGGAAAAGTACAGGCAGGGCATTCTCGACAGGGAGGCTGGCGGCACCACGGCAATCGGAGACGGCATTGCAATCCCGCACGCAAAGAGCGAAGCGGTCAGGCGGCCGGGCCTTGCCGCAATTACCGTGCCGGGCGGCGTGGATTACGAATCGATGGACGGCAAGCCGTCGAACCTGGTGTTTATGATTGCGGCGCCGCCAGACGGCGATTTACATCTTGAGGTTTTATCACGCCTGACCATTCTGCTGATGGACGAGGGCTTCAGGAAGAATTTGCTTTCGGCGAAGTCGAAGGAAGCGTTCCTTTCCGTCATCGATAAAAAAGAAACGGAAAAATTCGGGGAAGAGGCAAAAGCGCAGCCCGCCCCTGTGAAGAGCGGCTACAGGGTGCTCGCGGTGACGGCATGCCCTACAGGGATTGCGCATACCTATATGGCGGCGGAGGCGCTCGAACAAAAGGCGCAGGAGCTGGGCGTTACACTAAAGGCGGAAACGGACGGCTCCGGCGGCGCGAAAAATATCCTGACTGCTAAGGAAATCAACGAATGCGACGGTATTATCATCGCGGCTGACAAAAATGTGGAAATGGCCCGCTTCAACGGCAAAAGAGTTTTGAAAACAAAGGTCGCGGACGGTATCCACAAGCCGGAAGAACTCATTAAGCGTATCATCGACGGAGACGTTCCCGTTTATCACGCGGCAGGCGGAAAGGAAGAGGCGTCCTCCAAGGAGGAAAAAGAGGGCTTTGGCCATACCGTTTACAAACATCTGATGAACGGCGTTTCCCATATGCTCCCGTTTGTTATCGGCGGCGGTATTCTGATTGCGGTCGCGTTTTTAATCGATACAATTATGGGCGCCCCCGCAGGAGCGAATTTCGGTTCCACCACTCCGGTTGCGGCTTTCTTTAAATCGATAGGCGGCTATGCGTTCAATTTCATGCTGCCGATTCTTGCGGGCTATATCGCCATGAGTATCGCAGACAGGCCGGGGCTTCTCGTCGGCTTTGTCGGCGGTTCGCTTGCCGCGCTCGGCTCCACCTTCATGGCGCCCGGCGGCGACATTCCGTCCGGCTTTCTCGGCGCGCTTTTCGCGGGCTTTGTCGGCGGCTACCTGATGCTCGGCCTGCGTAAGCTATGCGACCACCTTCCAAAAGCGCTCGAGGGCATCAAGCCGGTTCTGATTTACCCGGTTTTGGGGCTTTTGATTATCGCCGTGGTCATGTGCGCGGTCAACCCGATTATGGGCTGGATTAACACGGGGCTCAATAACCTGCTTGCATCCTTGAGCGGCGGCAGTAAAATCCTGCTCGGCTGTATTCTCGGCGGCATGATGGCAATCGATATGGGCGGACCCTTCAACAAGGCGGCCTACCTGTTCGGCACCGGCTCGCTTACACAGGCGGCGGCGCTCATCGGCCAGGCGGACGCCGCGTCGCAGGCAACCATCAACAGCTCCTACGAAATCATGGCTGCCGTTATGATTGGCGGCATGATTCCCCCGCTTGCCATAGCGCTTGCGACCACGTTCTTTAAGAACAGATTTTCAGAAAACGAGCGCAAATCGGGCGTCGTCAACTATATTATGGGCCTTTGCTTTATTACGGAGGGCGCAATTCCTTACGCCGCGTCCGACCCGCTTCGCGTCATTCCCGCGTGCATTGTCGGCTCCGCTGTCGCGGGCGGCATGTCGATGGCGTTCGGCTGTACGCTGATGGCCCCGCACGGCGGAATTTTCGTCCTGCCGGTTATGGGTAATATCGGATGGTATGCGGTCTCAATCCTTGTGGGCGCGGTCGTCGGCATGTTTATGCTGGCTATCTTGAAAAAACCAAAATACACAGTAGAAAAAAAGCAGAAAAAGGCAAATTAACCACTTTAATATAATTTAAAACCAAAGGAGTCTTTATTATGGTATCGAAAAAAATTACGCTGACGAACGGTTCCGGCTTCCACATGCGCCCGGCGGGCGTATTCGCGAACGCGATGGGCAAGTTCCAAAGCGACGTCTGGATTCACCACAATGGAAATAAGGTCAACGGAAAAAGCCTGATGAACATTATCGCGGCATGCATCAAATGCGGCAGCGAGGTGGAAATCGAATGCAGCGGCGCGGACGAACAGCAGGCGCTCGACGAGGCCGTGAAGCTGATTGAATCGGGGCTCGGCGAATAAACGGGCAGGTAAAGAGGTGAGCGTTATGTTAAAGGGGATTGGCGCGTCCCCCGGAATCGGCATTGGCCGGGTGTTTTTAATCCGGGAGCATAATTTAAGCTACACGCCAAGGCAGGTAAACGACGTACAGGCGGAGCTTTTACGCCTGCGCGAAGCAATTGAAAGCTTTTGTTCCGCTACGAAGGCAAAGGCTGACAAAATTGAACGAAACGTCGGTGAGAAAGAGGCGGAAATCCTAAGAGGGCATGTACTGATGATACAGGACCCGTACATGACCGGCGAAATTGAAAAGCTCATCGAAGGCGGACAGTGCGCCGAAAGCGCGCTGGAAACCATCTGCGATATGTTCATCAATGTATTTTCCTCAGCAGAGGACGACCTTACAAACCAGCGCGCCGCAGACGTGCGGGACATCAAAGACGGAATCCTGCGTATTTTGCTTGAAATTGAGGAAACCGATATTTCCGACGCGCCGCCGAACACCGTGCTCGTTACAAAGGAGCTTACGCCCTCCATGACGGCTGGCATCCGTAAGGAAAACGTCGTCGGCATCGTTACAGAAATGGGCTCCAAAACATCGCATTCCGCAATCCTTGCCCGCGCGCTTGAAATCCCGGCGGTGCTCAGCGTGGAAAACGCGGTGCGGGCGCTTGCCGACAAGCAGGCGGTCATTATCGACGGAGGCGAAGGGGGAGTTATCCCCGACCCGGAAATCGAGCAGGTAACGGAATATACAAGGCTGCGCGACGAGTTTATCAAGGAGCGCAAAGCGCTCGGCAGGTTTATCGGCAGGGACACCAAAACGGCGGACGGCAGGCGCTTTGAGCTCGCGGCGAACATCGGCAGTTCCGAGGACGCGCAGAAGGCGCTCGACTGTGACGCGGAAGGCGTAGGGCTGTTCCGTACGGAATTTTTATTCATGGATAAGGCTTCCCTTCCAAGCGAGGAGGAGCAGTTCGAGGCATACAAAAAGGCCGCGCTTATCATGAAGGACAGGCCGGTTATTATCCGGACGCTCGACATCGGCGGCGACAAGGAAATCCCGTACCTCGGCCTGCAAAAGGAGGAAAACCCGTTTTTAGGCTTCCGCGCCGTGCGTTTCTGCCTGAAAAGGCCGGACATATTTAAACCGCAGCTGCGCGCCCTGCTGCGCGCGAGCGCCTTTGGCGACGTGAGGATTATGATTCCGCTCGTCACCTGTGTGGAAGAGGTCACAGCGGTCAAAGCGCTTGTAAAAGAGTGCATGGAAGAGCTGGACTCAGAGCAGAAAAAATATGACCCCGGCATTAAAACAGGCGTGATGATGGAAACCACCGCCTCAAGCATTATCGCGGATTTACTTGCAAAGGAAGCGGATTTCTTCAGCATCGGCACAAACGACTTGACGCAATATACCATGTGTGTAGACAGGGGAAACGCAAGCGTTTCTTACCTCTATTCCCATTATAATCCCGCGGTGCTCCGTTCAATAAGAAGAATAATCGAATGCGGCAAGCAGGAGGGAATACCGGTCGGCATGTGCGGCGAGGCGGCAGCGGACGCGCTGCTCATACCGCTGCTGATTTCCTTTGGGCTGGATGAATTCAGCGTCAGCCCAACGGCTGTCCTGTCCACAAGAAAAACAATTTCCCTGTGGAGCAAAAAGGAAGCCGACGCCCTTATGCAGCGGGTTATGGAGCTTAAAACAGAAGAAGCGGTTTTGTCCTGTTTAAAAGAAAGCAAAAAATGATTTTAAATACCGAATCCTCACCCAAAGGTCCCGCGGTTTGACGCGGGGCCTTTTTATGCTCGGGGATTGACGAACAAAAAGCCGGGCGCTACAATAAAGAAGAATTTTTAACAGGAAACAGGAACGTTATCAAAACAATTGGGGTATGATAGATACAGAGTAATTTAGGATAAGGGGAAAGCCTATGAAGAAAATTCTTGCCATTTTTACGGGCGGCACGATTGGAAGCGCGCAGGAGGGCGGCACGGTCGACGTTTTAAAGTCCGGTTCCTGCCAGCTGCTTGAATACTACCGCGGGGAATACGGCGGAGGCGTACAGTTTGAAACGGTTCAGCCGCTCAATGTTTTAAGCGAAAATATCGGGTTTGATGAATGGAACACCCTTTGCAATACGCTTTTATCCCTGCCGCTTTCCGAATACGACGGTATGATTATAACGCACGGCTCCGACACGCTCTCCTATACGGCTGCGCTTGTCGGCATGGTCATGCGCCATACACCTATTCCAATCGTTTTGACGGCGGCAAATTATACGCTTACCGACAGCCGGAGCAACGGATTACGGAACTTTAAAAGCGCGGTTGATTTTATCAAATGCAGAATCAAGGGCGTTTTTGTAATTTATGAGAATACGGAAAGGGAAGCAGCGGTTTACCTTGCGACGCGCCTGTGTGAATCCGACCCGTACCGGGACGCATACGCCTCCTTCGGCGGTGAGCCGCTCGGCAGGATGGAACGCGGCGTGTTCTTTCCCGCGCTTTCACCTGTAAACCCTTCCCCACGGGAGCTAAACCGTAATTTTGAAAAGCTTTTTCAAGAAATTCAGCTGCAAAAGAAGGTGTTGCTTATCCGCCAGTACCCGGGAATCGACTATACCGCGTTTCAACCGGAAATGTACGGCGCGGTTCTATTATACCTTTACCACAGCGCGACCGCCTGTACCGCGCAGGGGGAAGGCAATGCCATCGACTTTATCAAAAGGTGCCGCGAAAAAAATATACCGGTTTATGCCGCGTCGTTTAAGGAAGCGGGCCTTGAAACAAACTACGCGACGGCAAAGGAGCTGCTTGCACATGATGTAAAACCGCTCGTCAACATTTCGCCTGAGGCGGCGTATGCAAAGCTCTGCCTCGCGGTTAACGCTGGGGACAGAACGCTTATGGAAAAAACGCTTTACTTTGAAGCCTTAAAAGATAATGGGAAATAAAAAGGAAAGAGGGACAGCCAAAAGGCTGTCCCTCTTTTTTGCGATTACGGTAAACAGATTTGCTTTGTCGCGATTTTTTTTGTAAACGCCTGGTCGTGCTCGACAAAAAGCATGGACGCATCGCACGTCAAGAGCAGCTGTTCCACCTGCATACGGGAAAACACGTCGATAAAATTTAACGGCTCGTCCCAGATATACAGGTGCGCGCGCCTGCATAGGCTCGCGGCTAACAGCACCTTTTTCTTCTGGCCGCCGCTGTACGCCCGCATATCCTTTTCAAACTGTACGCGTGTAAAATCGAGCTTGCGTAGGATTGTCTTAAACAGGCTTTCGTCGATTGCCTGCTCCCGCGCGTAATCGTCAAGGCTTCCGCTTAGAAACGAGGTATCCTGCGCCACGTAAGAGACAAGCAATCTCTGCGGCCGTTCTAAAACTCCGGTGTACACAACGTCAAAGCCGGCGGCGAGCTTCAATATGCTCGACTTGCCCGCGCCGTTTCTGCCGGTGACCGCGACGCGTTCGCCCCTGCTCAGCTTAAAGCTGATGTCCTTGCATACCTGCTTCTCCCCGTAGGCAATGGAAACGCCGCTAAAGGATAGCAGACGGCTGCTGTGAAAGGGGAGCGGTGTAATTTTTAGGGCGTCCGCTGTTTCCATGTTTTTAAGCAGACCCGATTTCTCCTCCATTGCGTTTTGCCGCCTGGCCTCGATTGTTTTGGAGCGCTTCATCATTTTTGCGGCCATATGGCCGATATGCCCCTTGTCATATAAATCGTCCCCGTACTTGCTTTTCTCTACCTTTTCGGACCAAGCGCCCGCACGTTTTGCCGCCTGCTCCAGCCGCCTGATGTCTTTTTTGAGCTTTTCGTTTTTTGCAAGCTCAAATTCATCCTGCCGCTGCTTGTTTTCAAGCCATGTGGAAAAATTGCCCTTTTGTATTTCAATGTTCATTTTGTTGATGGAAAGGATGTGGTCGATACACCGGTCAAGAAACGCCCTGTCGTGCGAAACGAGCAGATACCCGCTCTTTGTGCGCAGGTAGTCGCCAACAAGCGTCCGGGCGCGCAAATCGAGGTGGTTTGTCGGCTCGTCGATGAGTAAAAAACTGTTTTCCCTGAGAAAAAGCGCCGCCAGCAGTACCTTTGTCCGCTCGCCGTTTGAAAGCGTCTCAAACGGGCGGTAGAGCATGTCCTCGTCCAGCTCCAGGCGCGAAAGCTCGCGCAGCAGCTCCCACTGCATACAGTCCGGATGGATGGTATCGATAATGTCGCAGGTGAAAAGTGAAGGGTCGGGAACCTCATAGGGGAAATACTCAAACGATACACTGGATGAAATTGTCCCGCTGTATTCGTACTGCCCGAGCAGGAGCTTTAAAAAGATGGTTTTACCGCGCCCGTTGCGCCCGGTAAAGCCGAGCCTCCATGCGGTGTCGATTTGGAAGGATACCTCCTCGAAAATATTGTCGTAGCTGCCGTCATAGGCAAAGGTTAGGTTCGATACATTGATTAAAGACATAAAAAAGCCGCCTCCTGTCGCATAAAAATAGCCGCAGGAAAGCAAATTCCTACGGCTCAAAACATACGGCAAAAAGCGCCCAAAACGGCGCGGGCGTATTATAAAGAGCGAAAAAATCCGGTAACTTTCCTGCTTACTGCATGACAAAACAAGCGGTTGTACGCTTTTCCGTTTTATCGTGCAAATTTAATTCAGCAAGAAAGAATACGCATTTTTCCACTCCATTCTTTTTTGATTTATATTATCATAACGCCGTAGGCTGGAATTTGTCAACCTTTTTAAGCGTTATCTTTGAATAATATAGGCCATATAGGCAATATAGCAAAGCACCATCAGAATACCGAACGGCCTGTCCAGCTTTTTGCGTATGAGCAGGTAAACGAGTATAACCGCGCTCATTGCAATCAGGACGACCAAATCCCAAACGGACTGCATATTGACCCCAATGGGGGAGATTACGGTCGAAAGCCCCATGACGAGCAGGATATTGAAGATATTCGAGCCGATTGCGTTACCGAGCGCAAGTCCGTTTTCTCCTTTGCGGGAAGCAACAATTGAGGTCACAAGTTCCGGCAGGGAGGTGCCCACCGCGACAATCGTAAGCCCAATGAGCGTCTGGCTCAGCCCAAAGGACGCGGCAATGTCCGACGCGCTGTTGACGACGAGCTGACCGCCGAGCACGATTCCCGCTATGCCGATTAGGATAAAGAGCGCGCTTTTGAGCGGGCTCATTTTTTTTGTGTTTTCTTCCGTATTTGCGGCGGGTTTTTTCCGTGCGGTATAAACCAAATAACCGATATAGATAACAAACCCTAAGAGCAATACGATTCCTTCTATCCTGCCGAGCGCAAGGTTCAGGCTGGCAACGAGCAGCAGCACGGCACACAGCAGGGAAATCGGCAAATCGCGCCTGATGATTTCTTTTGCCGGGATAACCGGCTTGATTGTGGCGCATACGCCCACAACGACAAGCAGGTTAAAGAGGTTGGAGCCGATGACGTTGCTCAGGGCTATTTCGTTTTGTCCCTGTGCCGCCGCCGAAATGCTCACCGCGGTTTCCGGCGCGCTTGTCCCCATTGCGACGATAGTAAGACCGATGATGACCGCGGGAACTTTAAAAATACGAGCGACCGAGGAGCTTCCGTCTACAAACAAATCGGCGCCCTTAATCAGCAGGACAAAGCCTAAAATAAGCCAGACATACATCATAGTAACCCCTTCTTTCTTTTATGCTGCCATTTCCGCCTGAACGGGATTCGGCGCTTTCAAACGCGTTTTTTTAATCAGGATAACGCTCAGCACGAGCGTGACGGCCTCCGCCGCCGGAATACACAGCCACGCGCCATCCAGCCCGAAAAACGCGGGGAGAGCCGCCGCAAACGGAATCACCGCCGCAAAGCCGCGCAGGATGGAAAGCACAAAAGACTGTACGGGCCTGGCGGTCGAGGAAAAGAACGAAACGGTGACAATGTTGATTCCCATAATCAAAAACACGATAAAGTAAAGCTGTACGCCTCGGCTTGCAAGGGCTAAAAGCTGCGGGTCGTTGTCCCGGTTGAAAACCGACACAATCTGGTCTGTAAACAGGATTCCGCTTAAATACAGCACAACGCCGAGACACAGCGCCGTAATGAGCGCGAGACGGTAGGTTTTTTTGATATTGCGCACGTTCCCCGCGCCGTAATTATAACTGATAATCGGCTGGATGCCCTGGGCCTCGCCGTTAAAGACCGAAACAGCGACAAGCGCGAGGTTCGCGACGATTCCATAGGCGGCAACGCCCATGTTCCCGCTGATACCCAAAATTACGAAGTTCAAAATAATAATTACGATACCGTTCGACATCTCCATGACAAAGGAGGGGAAGCCGAGCGAAAAAATGCCGCCGATGCTTTTGAAATCGGGCCTGCACTTTTGCAGGCGGAACGAGTTTTTCCCGCGCGCAAAATGCAAAGATAAGACCGCTATACTGATGATTGGCGCAATGCCCGTCGCAAGCGCCGCCCCAAACATTCCCATACCAAGCGGGAAAATAAAAATATAGTCGAGCACGACGTTAGAAAGGCTAGCGGTAATCATCGCTGTCATCGCAAGGTTTGGCGCGTGGTCGTTGCGGATAAAGCAAATCAGTACATTGTTGAGGACAAACGCGCAGGAATATATCATCAGCGTGCGCAGGTACTCAGCCGAAATCGGAAGAATTGCCCCGCCCGCGCCGAGCAGGCGGGAAATATCTTCCGCAAAAACGACGCCAAGCACGGTATATATAATGCCCAGTACGGCGCCCGCCCCCATTGCGTAGGTAAACATGGTGTTTGCTTTTTCCTGCTGTCCTTCGCCCTTCAGTATGGCAAAGCGCGTCGCAGCGCCCATTCCCAGGAGCATGCCCGTCCCTGTGAGCAGGGAAAAGGCAGGCAGTACGAGGTTCAGCGCTGTAAGGCCATCCGGCCCGACCCCGTTAGCGATAAAAAACGTATCGGCGAGGATATAGCACGACAGCCCTATCATACTCAAAATGTTGAGCGACACATATTTGGCAAAAGGCTTATAAATGTTGCCTGTAAGAAGCTTGTTTGATTCCATAAAAGCAGTCCCTGCAAAAAATTCCTTTCTACTATTTTAAAAGCGCCGGTTCCATTTATACCCTAAGACCTGACGGTATAAATTTCCGGCGCTTATTTGTGGCGTTTTATCCGGCGATAAAGACACCCAAGCGTATTGAGTTGAACAAAGCCTATTATAAAAGGTCAAAGCTTGTTTTGCAAGCCCTTTTTGGGAAAATCTTCCCTTTTTACGCAATAAACGACATGCGGCATAGCTATCCCGTAATAACGCTTAACAAAGCTTTTCACAGGCTTCATGCCGTTTCTCTCCGCGACTCTGCGGGAAGGCGTGTTGCTGTCGCGTACGATGGAGTAGACGCAACTCATTTGAAGCGTTTCAAACGCGTATTCCCGAAGGGCTGTGGCGGCTTCTGTGGCATAGCCCTTGTGCCAGTATGCCTTTTGAAAGAGATAACCGATTTCCGGTACGGTTTCATCCGGTGTTTTCTGCATGGTAATGCCCGCCTGCCCGATGAGCCTGCCTGCTTCCTTCAATATAACCGCATACAGGCCAACACCGTCCTCATGGTAGCGGCGCAGCTGGTTAGTAAGCCAGTCTTGCACCTCAGCGTCAGAAAAGGCGTGTTCATAGGCGTACATGGCTTCCTTATCCTGGAGTATATCGCACAGGCTGCCGTAGTCGTCCTGCGTCAGCTCCCTTAAAATCAAACGTTCTGTCTCAAGAATTTTCATCATTTTTTGTCCTTTTTTTGTTCCGGCCGGGACGTTTGCAGTAGGGCGGATGTTTTTTGTGAACTGCGTGGTGCGCAAGGCACCGTTCACAGTCGCCGTGGCGCTCACAATTCTTCTTTTTGCACGGGCATACGGCTGGTGTAATTTTATCCTGTTCCATTTATTTCCTTCTCCTTATAGAAACGAAAACGGCGCGCCCCAAGGCGTGCCGTACGGTATATAACGCGGAGTAATAGCTGTATTCGTAATTTGGACAGACATGTGCCGGCCAAATTACACCGATTAAGAAAAACGGCCTCGCGTGCATCTGGCTGTTTTTCAACCGGAAGGGGGTACCGGGGAAACCGGCGTGAACAAGGCGCATGTTATGCGCCGCTGTAATTGCCGGTATCCTTCAGCAGGGAACCGCCAGCAATTCCCTGAGAGGCGCGTCCCAAGACGTGCCGTACAGTATATTACGCGGCGCGAATAGCTTCGTAAGTTGAGCGAACACGCGCGTAAATAAAACGGGTGATTATTCCTCCGCCTCGCTGCTTTGCTTTTGCCGCTTGATGACCTTTAAACGGGAGAATTCCTCCCTGTCCTTTTCGTCGAGCGCGTCGGTAATGAATTTTACCGTCTCTTCAAAGCGGGGAATCATAATATTTTTCAGCGCGTTTGCGCGCTTCTGCGTCTTTTTAATCGAGTCCGCCAGACGGTAGACGCTGTTCTCCACCTCAGCGAGCTCCGCGGTCAAAACCTTGACCTCGTTGAACTTGAGGTAGGCGTCGTCGAGGGTGGAGTTCGTGGAATAAAGCCCGTAATGCAGCTCGGGCGTACCCTCGTTCTGGATAGATAAAATTGGGATTTCAACGCCCATAACGCTGCGGTAGGAAAGCTTTAACGATTCCTCGACCGGCACGCTGTTTGCAAGCTCTGAGCAAAAGCCGAGCGTAATGTTTGCGCGCTGCAAAGCAATGTATGCTTCGCTGTATGCGTTGTCGATTTTATCCTGGATGGCGTTCGCGTGCTCAATCAGGGACATCATTTCCCTGATGAGAATGTTGCGCTTTTTGTCCAGGAGCTCGAAGCCGAGCTTCGCAAGGGACAACGATTTTTTCGTGTTGATGAGATTGCCTTTGGTCGGTACTGCCTGCACAGCCACAAGGACCACCGCCTTTATCAGAGTGTATCAGCAGAAAAAGAGGACAGGTTACGCGACGATGTCCTCTTTCGTCGTTTCTTTGTAGTATTTATCGAGTATCGCGTCGTCCACACGGTCGAGCTCCGCGCGCGGAAGCGTTCCCAAAAGCTTCCAGCCCAGCTCCAGGCTCTGCTCGATGGAACGGTTGTCGGTAAAGCCCTGGTTAACGAAAACAGATTCAAAAAGCTTGCCGAACTCGATGTATTTTTTGTCGATGGGGGACAGCTCCTCCTCACCGATAACAGAGGCGAGTGAGCGGGCGTCGATAACCTTCGCGTACGATGCAAACAGCTGGTTTGCAAGCGGGCTGTGGTCTTCCCTTGTAAAGCCCTCGCCGATGCCGTCCTTCATCAAACGGGAAAGGGACGGAAGCACGTCTACCGGCGGGTAAAGCCCCTGGCCCTGCAGGGAGCGGTCCAGAACAATCTGGCCTTCCGTGATGTAGCCCGTAAGGTCCGGGACAGGATGGGTAATATCGTCGTTGGGCATTGTTAGGATTGGAATCTGCGTAACGCTGCCGCTTTTGCCTTTAATCATGCCCGCGCGCTCATAAAGGGAAGCAAGGTCGGAATAAAGGTAGCCCGGATAGCCCTTCCTGCCGGGAATTTCGCCCTTGGAGGAGCTGAATTCACGCAGCGCCTCGGCATAGGACGTCATGTCGGTCATGATGACGAGCACGTGCATGTTAAGCTCAAACGCAAGATACTCCGCCGTCGTCAGCGCGCAGCGGGGGGTAAGTGTTCTTTCGATAATCGGGTCGTTTGACAGGTTTAAGAACATAACGACCCTTTGCAGAACGCCGGATTCCTCAAAGCTCCTGCGGAAATATTCCGCGACGTCGTTCTTAACACCCATGGCGGCAAATACGACGCAGAAGCCCTGGCCGGCCTCGTCCGCGATTTTTGCCTGGCGTACAATCTGTACGGCAAGCTCGTTATGCTTCATACCGGAGCCGGAGAATATCGGCAGCTTCTGGCCTCTGATGAGGGTCATCAGCACGTCGATGGACGAGATGCCGGTATTGATGTAGTTTCTCGGATAAACCCTCGATACGGGATTAATCGGCGTTCCGTTGATGTTCATGCGCTTGTCTGGGAAGATTTCGCCCAGCCCGTCAATCGGCTTGCCCGCGCCGTCAAACACCCTGCCGATGATTTCAGGCGAAAGCGGCATTTCCATTGGGTGGCCGGTCAGCCGGGTCCTTGTGTTTTCCAGGGAGATGGAGCGCGTCCCTTCAAATACCTGGACGACAACCCGTTCTCCCTCCATCTGGACGATTCTTCCCTGGCGCGTCGTGCCGTCGTCCAGGCGGATGTCGACGATTTCTTCAAAAGAGGCGCCCTTGACGCCGTCAATCACAATCAGCGAGCCGTTTATTTCCTTCACGCCAACATAATCTATAATCATGGCGGTACCCTTCTTTCGCTGGAGAATTTTATTGGTTCTGCGCGAGCCTCGTCAGAGCCTCGTCGATTTCCTTGATATAGTCGTCAAACATTTCGGGCTTGGAGTTCGGAATATCGTATTTCATCTTGGTAAGCTTGTCGAACAGGCCGAGCTCCATAACGCGGGAAATCGGAATCGAGGCGGAAATCAGCTGTTTTGCGCGTTTGTGGAGGTACAGAATCGTTTTCATCATCAGCTTCTGCTTTTCAAGCGGGACGAACGTGTCGTCCGCGTGGAACGCGTTCTGCTGCAAAAAGCCGACGCGTATAACGCGCGCCGTTTCAATGACCAGCTTCTGGTCGTCGGGCAGAACGTCGGCGCCGATGAGCTTTACGATTTCCATCAAACGGTTTTCCTCCTGAAGGATGCCGTTGATTTTTCTGCGGTATTTGATAAAATCGCGTCCCTCGTTCTCCATATACCATGGGTCGAGGTCGGTGAAGTATTCGCTGTAGCTTGTAATCCAGTTGATGGCCGGATAATGCCTGGAATAGGCAAGCGACTTGTCGAGCGCCCAGAAGCAGCGCGTAAAGCGCTTGGTGTTCTGCGTAACCGGCTCGGAGAAGTCGGCGCCCTGCGGGGATACTGCGCCGATAATGGTAACGGAGCCCTCGCCGCCGCATAATACATCGGCACGGCCCGCGCGTTCGTAGAATTCAGAAAGCCTCGACGGCAGGTACGCCGGAAAGCCTTCCTCGGCGGGCATTTCCTCAAGCCGTCCCGATATTTCACGCAGCGCTTCCGCCCAGCGGGAGGTGGAGTCGGCCATAATAGCGACATGGTAGCCCATATCGCGGTAATATTCCGCAAGCGTAATGCCGGTATAAATAGAAGCCTCACGCGCGGCGACCGGCATGTTCGAGGTGTTCGCAATCAGCACGGTCCTGTCCGTCATGGGGCGGCCGGACTTCGGGTCGATAAGCTCCGAGAACTCGTCGAGCACCTGGCTCATCTCGTTGCCGCGTTCGCCGCAGCCCACGTAGACGATAATGTCCGCGTCGCACCATTTCGCAAGCTGGTGCTGCGTCATGGTCTTGCCTGTTCCGAACCCGCCCGGAATGGCCGCCGTGCCTCCCTTTGAGATGGGGAACAGCGTGTCGATGACCCTCTGGCCCGTAATCAGCGGTACGTTTGCCGGCAGGCGGTTTAAAACCGGGCGCGGCTGCCTGATGGGCCATTTCTGGCAGAGCGTCAGCTCGTGTGTAATTCCTTTTTCGTCCTTTATTGTTACGATGGTGTCGTTCAGCTTATATGTTCCGTTTGGCTTTACGCTTACAACAACGCCGTTTTTAATCAGCGGCGGTACCATTAAGCGGTGCTCGATAATCGCCGTTTCGGGCAGGGTCGCGTATATCTGCCCGCCGGTTAGGCGGTCGCCCTCTTTTACTTTAATTTCGGTCTTCCATTCCCGGTTCTCGTCAAGGGAAGAAACGGAGGCGCCTCGTGATATAAACGCGCCTGATTTTTCTTCGATTGCCTTGAGCGGGCGTTCGATGCCGTCGAATATATTGTCGATGATGCCGGGGCCGAGCGTTATATTCATCGGCGCGCCAGTACCAAACACGGGGTCTCCGGGCATAAGCCCTGTCGTCTCCTCGTATACCTGGATGGTTGTATATTTTTCGGTAATACCGATGACCTCGCCGACAAGCCGTTCCTCACCGACATAAACCATTTCCATCATGGAAAACGATTTTGTCTTTTTTACAGTTACGACAGGTCCGTTGATTCCGTAAATTACGTTTTGATTCTCCATAAAACCAATCCTCTCCGATTGCCGCGGACACGGCAGGATTTCAGATAAATACCGGGATATACCGGTCAAACGACCCGCAGGCCGGAATGCTGCAGAAACCATTCGAGCTGGTCCCTGAGCTTTGTATCGAGCGTCTCGTCGGCTACAATGCCGAGCGATTCACAGTTGCCGATGACCCCGCCGATTTTAATGGAATCGTCGTACTCTACGCTGCAGGAGTAGGAGAAGCAGGAGAGCAGTTCTTCCTTCATGGCTTCGTCCTGCTTGCGGATACGCAGCACGCAGCTGTGCTCGTCAAAGCACTTTGCGATTTCCCGCGCGCTTTTTTTAAGCAGCTCTGCGTAGCCGTCCGTTTTGGTAAAGGCAAGCAGCTTGTCGGACGCTTTCTGGAAGACGTCCTCCACGATTTCCATACGCTTCTGGTAAAGCGCCTGCTTGCTTTTTTCCTCACGCTTTGCCATTTCGCTCGATATGCCGATGCGCATTGCGCCCATTTCCTTCTGAATCAGGGCATAGGCGTCCTTGAGTCCCTCGTCCTCGGCTTTTTTGAGTTCCTCGCGCTTGAAGCGCTCCACCTCGGATTCGATTTTATGCTTTTGTTCGTCGGCGTATTTTTGTATGGCATTCAAAAAGTTACCGGTTTTGTCGTTTGGATTTGCCATAGGAAACCTTCCTCTCCGAATAGATTAAACGGGGACGCGGGCGGATGTTGGCCCGCGCCTATGTACGCTAAGGGTCACAGCTTTACGCCGATTGCCTCCTGTACATATTTTGTAATGGAATCCTTTGTACGTCCGTTTCCGTGGCGGTCGGGAATTTCCACAATCAGGGGACGCTGCCGGTTGAGCTTTAAATCATACACAAGCTCGGGACACAGGGACATCAGGCGTTCCGTCATCAGAATAACGGCGACGTCCTCCATCTCCATGGCCTCGGTCAGCGCTTTCCTGACCTCTTTGTCCTCATGGATGACGATTCCGTCAATCCCGGCAAGGCGCATGCCTATCTGGGTGTCGACGTTGTCGCTGATTAAATAAAAACGCATGGGCGCACCTGCTTTCTGGCGTTAGGATACGGTATCAAATATCAGGTGAAAAGAATCAGGATGGAAACGAGCAGTCCGTACAGTGCGATACCTTCGCCGAGCGCAACGAAAATCAAAGCCTTACCGAAGGTTTTCGGGTCTTCGCTCGTCGCGCCGATTGCCGCAGAAGCGCCGGAGGCAACCGCGATACCGCCGCCGATTCCGGCAAGGCCTGTCGCGAGCGCCGCGGAGAGGTACTTCATGCCGTCGGCCGCCGCTGCACCTGCCGCAGCCGGGTCAGCCGTTGCCGCGGATACGCCCATCGGGACGGCGACAAAAAGCAGGGAGGTGAAGAAGAAGGTAATCATCTGGGTAGCGAGCGCCTTTTTCCTCTTCTGTCCGTGCTGGACAGCGCGCATTGCCATGAGTACGGAACCAACAAGAAATACGACCGGTAAGAAAAGAAGTAAATAAGCCATAATAAAACCTCCGAAATGTAAAAAATATTTTTATTTTAGCCGCTTTTGCGGAAAAATACGGGAATTAGTCTGTCCTTTTTACGCGAACCGGCTCGAATTTTCTGCCGGAGCCGAGATAGAAACGGCTGAACATCTCATAATATTCGAGCCTTAATACCTGAATGCAGACGAGCAGCGCCTCGAGCGCCATAATCAACCCGTTGCCGAGCACGACAAAGAGGATGTAGCCCGGCGCGCCGAGCACCTTGCCCGCAAGGTCGGAAAGCGTAAACACAACAATCATCATGCCCGCGTGGACCAGTACGAACGCGCCGACACGTAGGAAGGACATGGTGTTGGTTACATAGCTTAAAAGCATCTCGAACAGCTCAAAGAAATTCTGGACGCAGTACTCGCCCCATTTTTCCGGCTGCCAGTTTTTCTCTCCCGCCATGAGCCGCCCCAGCGGCTCGCGCAGGAACATCAAAATCAGCGGGACGACAATCAATACTAAGATATATGCAAGATTTACGACATGTATCTGTAAAACGATTTCGCAGACGACCGCCGCGATGAGGGAGGCGTAAAACACAAAGCCCGCGATACCGTTCGGCCCGAAGACGCCGCTTTCAAAATCGCGCCGTCGCAGGGAAGAATACATGTTGAGGAACATCGCGCAGCAGATGAGCACCACGCCGATACTGATTGCCATAATCAAAAGCATGGTCGCGCTTTCCATGACCTCGACCGGCTTTCCCTCCATGCCGAGGGCATGGTAAACTGGGTCCAGCGCGTTTTCAAAGCCGAATACCGAGCCGTAAACGCAGCCGAATATTGCCGAGGAAATACCGCAGGGAATCAAAATCTTGCCGACGGCCATCTTTTTGAGCTTCCACATCAGGTAGCCGGCAACCGACACCACAAGGCCCTGTCCCAAATCTCCGAACATAATGCCGAACAGCAGGGTAAAGGTAATCGCCACAAAGGGCGTCGGGTCGATTTCGTTGTAGTTTGGAAGGCCAAACATATCGACGAAGAATTCATACGGCCTTGCAAAGAAATTGTTTTTGAGTTTTGTCGGCGGAATGTGCTTTAATTCATCCTTGCCGTCGCTCACCGTACATTCCACGCTGTTGACGGCGTTAAGCTTTTTGAGCAGCTGCTCCTCTTCCTCCGCCGGAATCCATCCGACAAGAATAAAGCTTTTATGATATTTTAAGACATATTTCTTGATAGAATAACAGGTATCGAGCTCTTTCAGCTTGGAATAATACCGCATAAGCTCCTCGAGATGCTGTTTTTTATATTCCTCTACGAGCGCTGAGGTTTCTTCAAAGCGTTTTTCAAGCTCAGAAAGCTCGCCCTGCAGCTTTTCGAAATGCTGCTCCGGCGTGCCGTCCATACCGGAAATTTCGTAATGCTCGAAGTAAAGCGCCGAAAAAATGCGGTCGATGTCCTCGCTTTTTTCGACCGGGGCGATATAAACGCCCCAGTAATGCGTTTCGTCAGACGTACACGGAAAGAAAACAAGGTATGGGTTGTCGCTGTACGCGTCGAGCTTCTGGTAGCTTTCCTTCGGCAGGCGGCCGAAGTTTGCCTTGATGAACCTGCAGTCGTTAATCTTGTCCATCTCGAGGTCCATCCCAAAGAAATGGGAGGTTTCCTCAAGTGAGCGGCGGCACTGCTCCATCTGCTGTTCGACTACCGTGTGCTCGCGGATTAAACCGCCAAGCTCTTCATTAAGCTTGTCGAGGAATTCACGCAGCTCGGCCTCGTTCACCTTAAAGCGGCGCGTTTCCGTATATTCCGGCTTTATGCCCGCCAGCTGGAGCAAATCCTCCAGCTCCGACAAAAAATCGGAATAGGGGTTTTTGTCCGCAATTGGCACGAAATTTTTGGTATCCGAATAAAAGTGCGTGGCTTCGTCCGGATGGAAGACCTGCGACTGCCCGCAGACCTTTATGACCTTATCGAGCTCCGACATCAGCCCGATGATTCCAATGGATTTGATTGGAGCGACAGCCATTTGGTACCCTCCTTTAGCCGTTTGTCAGGCTAACTGTAAATCAGTAAATTTTTTATCGTATCGGGGTCGACCTTATAGCGTACGCCCTCGATGATATTTATAACATTGGAAAGCTCTTCTTCTTCCAAAAAAATGTAGGACATCAAAACGACGGTTGGATAATTTGAAAAATGGATGTTCCTCCTGCCGAGGTTGTATTTGCCGCGTTCAGAAATTTCACCGGCGTAATTGTACTCCATTTTTGAAATTACCTTGCCTGCCGGCGTGCTTTCCATAATGGCAAAGACCTCCTTTGAGCTTTCGGCGGCGCACATCGCGTCGAGCTGCGCGCGCCTGATAGTCCCGAAAGGAAGAAGCTGCGTTTTGATTTTTTCACTGTCCAGGTGGTAGTACTTTTTCAGCCTCAGGATACGCACAAAGTTCGTCAAATCGATATGGCTCGTGAAAATATGCTGAAGCTCCTGCTTCTGCTTTCCCTTGGTGTACTGGTCGATAATTCCGAACACCGTTTCGTATAGGTAAGTATACAAGGCGTTTTCAATTGCCGGCATGTCGAGCGGCTCGGCATCCTTCGGCTTGAAGCCGCTCAATATGGAGCGGAACCTGCTGTGCGCGCCGAGCGCGTCTAAAAATTCGTCGTAAGTGCGCGCCTTGGAAAGCGCCTTTAAATCAATGGTCGTGTGGCTGTCGAAATACGTCGGCAGTACATAGAGGTACTCCTCAGCCCTACCTGAGCTGTAAAGCATTAAAAAATGCATAATCTGCTCGATTCCCGTGCGCAGGATGATATACTGCGAAAAATGCTCGCCCGCGGAAATTTCGTACCGGCAAAGCGCCGCGAAATCGTAAAAAAGCTGCTGGCGCAAAATCAGCTCGAGCTGGCCCCTGTGCACGTCGCGCTCGCTTACGCTGTTAAGAAGCGGCGCGTATTTCGTATGGCTCTTGAGGTAGGAGAGAACCTCAGAAACCGTAGCGCAGGAAAGAAGGCTCGCGTAATCCTTGGCCGTCAGCCGCTTGCCGTACATGGTTCTCGCTTTGGCGGTTATCGCGTTTGAGGCGTAAGAAAAAGCCATGCCCAACACTCCCTTTCCGTTTGATTCGTTATAAGGCTCAGCCGAGTACGCGGCCAACGATTTCATCGGCCCATTTGCCGCTGTTTTCCACACGCGCCTGTTCGAGCTGCCGGAGTGTTTCCTGGTGCTTGGCCTCTGCCTGCTTCCAGTTTTCCTCTGCGGTTTTGCGCTCGGTTTCCTCGTTGAGCTGAATCCTGCGGCGGGCACGCTCGATAAAATCGTTGTAAATTTTTTCCTTGGCTGTCGCAATGTCCTGTTCGGACATTGCCTTTTCGCGCTGGGCCTGCGCCGTAAGCTCCCTGGCCTTTTCGTCCATTTCAACTATCTTCGCTATCATATCCTGCATGATGCGGACACCTCCAAGCTGATAAAATAAAGGCGAGGTTCGGAATCCCTCGCCTTCAAGAAACGGTTTCTTATATATAGGATAAATAATATACTTATATAATGCGCCTTTTCCTCAGAAAATCTAAACGTTATTATATTCCTGTTTGATGTATTTGACAATGTTAATTTATACCAACAAACCTTACACAGACGGCCTGTCTTTTTGAGGAAAACTGACAGGATTCTTGTCGGATTTGTTAATTTTTCAGGCTCTGCAAAGGCGCGGGAATACGGCCGCCGCGCGCGATGAATTTTGCGGGAGAAGCGGTGTTTACCGGCATGACCGGGCCGCCGCCCAAAAGGCCGCCGAAATTGAGCTCGTCGCCCGCTTTTTTGCCGATGGCGGGGATTAGCCTAACCGCGGTCGTCTTGGAATTTACCATGCCGATGGCCGCCTCGTCCGCGATGATTGCGGAAATAATCTCCGGCGTGGTGTCGCCGGGAATGTTTATCATATCGAGCCCGACTGAGCAAACTGCCGTCATCGCCTCAAGCTTGTTGAGCGTAAGGCACCCGCTGCGCGACGCGGCAATCATACCGGCGTCCTCCGTAACGGGAATAAACGCGCCGGACAGGCCGCCCACGTGGGAAGAGGCCATTGTGCCGCCCTTTTTGACCGCGTCGTTCAAAAGCGCGAGCGCGGCGGTCGTGCCGTGGCAGCCGCAGGTTTCAAGCCCCATTTCTTCTAAGATATGCGCCACGCTGTCGCCGACGGCGGGCGTGGGAGCGAGGGATAAATCGACGATGCCGAACGGCACGCAGAGCCTTCTCGAGGCCTCCTGCGCGACGAGCTGGCCTGTTCTTGTAATTTTAAACGCCGTGCGCTTGATGAGGTTTGCCACTTCCGTAATATCGCAGTCCTGGTTTTTCGCAAGCACCGCACGCACAACGCCCGGGCCGGATACGCCCACGTTGATGACGCAGTCCGGCTCGCCCGGGCCGTGGAACGCACCCGCCATAAAGGGGTTGTCTTCCGGCGCGTTGCAGAACACGACGAGCTTTGCCGCGCCGATGCAGTCGCGGTCGGCGGTAAGCTCGGCGGTTTCTTTTACAACCCTGCCCATTTTTGCGACGGCGTCCATGTTGATGCCAGCCTTTGTGCTGCCTATGTTGACGGAGGAGCAGACGTGCTCCGTTTCGGCAAGCGCCTGCGGGATGCTTTCAATCAGCGCGTAGTCGCCCGCCGCAAAGCCCTTCTGCACGAGCGCCGTATAGCCGCCAATAAAGTTGACGCCGACGCTCCGCGCCGCTTTTTCCAGCGCGTGCGCGAATTTTACGGGACTGTGCGCCTGGCAGGCGGCGGCAGCCATGGCAATGGGCGTGACGGATATACGCTTATGAATAATCGGGATTCCGTATTCCTTGCTGATGTTTTCGCCCGTTTTTACGAGGTCCTTCGCGTAACGGCATATTTTATCGTAAATCTTAGCACATGCGGTATCGATGTCGCTGTCAATGCAGTCGAGCAGGGAAATGCCCATCGTAATAGTACGCACGTCGAGATTTTCGTTGTCTATCATGTTGATTGTTTCCAGTATATCATGGGAATTAATCATGTTGTTCCTCCGGTTTCACTTTCCTTTTGGCTCTACTCATATATATACGGCTTTTTTTATTATATTCTGTGCATCGAGTTAAAAATATCCTCGTGCATCACGTGAATTTTCAGCCCCAGCCCGTCGCCGAGCTTTTCTAAATCATCCGAAAGCCGGTCGAGTGACACGGTGGATTTCTCAATATCCACCAGCATAATCATCGCGAACATATCCTGTAAAACGGACTGTGTGACCTCCGTAATATTTACGCCGACCTCGGCGCATTTCTGCGACACCTTGGCAAGAATGCCGACCATATCTTTGCCTATCACTGTAATAAACGCACGCATAGGGAATACCTCCATCTTTTCATTCATATGATTCGGGTATTATTATGACCGTTTTATGACAGGGTGTCAATAGAAAACGCCCATTTCACCAAAATCAGCCAGTCCGTTTATCGCGCGGGATTTGCGCGCCGCGGCCGCATATGATAAAATGAATGTCAGCATATTTTATGTAGCTTTATGCGGAAGGTGATTTTATGGACAAACGCAAAATTTGTGACAGCCACACGCACAGCAGCAATTCGTTCGACGCGGAAAACACGGTGGAGGAACTGTGCGAACGGGCCATAGAGCTTGGGCTATACGCGCTTACGGTTACAGACCACTGCGAGGCGAATTTTTACGACGACCCGCAGCACAGCGAATTCGGGGATTTCAGCAAGCGGATTGCGCAGAGCGTAAAGGATATAGCACGGGCAAAAAAGAAATACGAGGGCAGACTCAGGTTATACTGTGGGCTGGAGCTTGGGGAGCCGGTGCAGAGCCTTTCCGCCGCCGCGCGCGCCCTCCAGCTTGCGGATTTCGATTTCGTGCTCGCGTCTGTGCACAATATTGCGGGCGAGCAGGATTTTTACTGGCTCGATTACCGGGAAGATACGGTGGAAGAGCTGCTGCGCCGCTATTTTGCGGAGGTGCTCCTGACTGCCAGATGGAACCATTTTGACAGCCTTGCCCACCTGACCTATCCGTTTCGGTACATTAAGAAAAAGCTTGGGCTTGACGTGGACACAGGGCTTTTTAAAGACCAAATAGACTTAATCCTACGTACGCTTGCGGTCAACGGTAAGGCGCTGGAGGTCAATTCCTCCGGGCTTCGGCAGGAGATAGGCAAGACGCTGCCCGGCAGGGAGGTAATCGCACGCTTTAAAGAGCTTGGCGGCAAATACGTGACGGTCGGTTCCGACGCGCACCGCCGTGAGGACTTGGCGAGCGGCGCGGAGGAAGCGTATGCGCTCCTGCGCGCATGCGGGTTTACGCATTATACGGTTTATGAGAAGCATAAGCCTGTTTTATTTGAGCTTTGAGAAAAAGGAGGAACCTTTGCTGGTTCCTCCTTTATAATCCTCTTTTTATTTGTATAAAACGTACCGCTTCTTGTTTTTGTTCCGTTTCTTGATTTTTTTATTGAATTTTCTATGTTAAATCAACGGAGAGGGAACAGTTGCGGCTGATCCTCCCAAGGGCATCAGTGACCGGAGCCAATACGGTTTAAAAAGGTTATCTCTACTGTTATCTGCGCACTCATGCACCATGCCCTCCACGACCGACTCAAGGAGCGAAGCCCCTCGAAAATCCCTCTAAGAGAACGTAGCCTGCATATGAATTCAATGAATCGTGTAGAAAAAAGTACCACACCCGCGAAGAACTCCGCGCGCAGGCGCGGCGCTGGGCGGTCCCGCAGTATTGTTTCTTCAATTTCTATATCAAACGAGAAACGGCTACATTTTCTATAAAACGGGGATTGTAAGGGGCGCAGCCCCTTACTCGGCTGGAAAGGGTCA
>OJQY01000178.1_pt1 | contig 48621 bp, 50 predicted proteins | sample 1599091 | NCBI WGS metagenome assembly OJQY01 (sample SAMN03922524, study PRJEB24848) | human gut metagenome | isolation source: stool sample | host: Homo sapiens | place: Germany | collected 2010-02 | reverse complement strand
ATCATTATTCGCAGCGTGACCTCGCAAGTATCCTGCAAACCATCGGTATGGATATGGATAAAAATGTAATCACAAGGATAGAGACGAATAAAAGATATGTAACAGATATTGAAATTAAAGCGCTCGCGGAAATTTTCCACGTTTCCTATAAATATCTGATAGACGGGATAAATGAAACAGAAGAAAAGGGATAAAGACAGGAAAGCTTATGCGTTTCTTGTCTTTTTTTATGTTACAATCAATTTATGACCTTAGTATTTTAATAAAAACCGCAGCAAAAAAAGGAGGATACCTCCCCCTTTTCTTGCACAAATGCCCTTATTTAAACATATAGGACACGCCGTCTACCAGCTCACCCATCGCGTGCATCGCCTTACCTGCGCGCTTTTTCATCTGCTTGGGGCTTTTCTTCATCATTTTACTGCCCATATAGCCTACAACCACGCCGGTGGCGATTCCCGCGCCGATACCCTTGACCACATTCATTGCACCTCTAGCCAACGTATAACACCTCCGTATTTCACTAATTGTGATTAACGCATCCTGCGTCGTCATTATTTTTCCACTCCATCCCTATATTATTGCAGTGAGTTTTTAGAAATCAAAAATGAAAGGACCGTTATAAACAATGGCAGAATTGAACATAGTAATGGTAGAACCTGAGATTCCGCAAAATACCGGAAATATCGCGCGTACCTGTGCCGCCACAGGTGCAAGGCTTCATCTTGTACGTCCGCTAGGCTTTGATACGGGTGAGCGCGCCGTCAGGCGTGCGGGACTCGACTACTGGCATTTGGTCGATATTACTTATTACGATGGACTCTCCGATTTTTTTAGAAAGACAAACGGGCCTTATTTCTATTTTTCCACCAAAGCGCGCCATATACATTCCAAAATCAGCTATCCAGACGGCGCTTATTTAGTTTTTGGCAAGGAAACGAAAGGCTTGCCGGAGAAACTGCTTTTCGAGCATCCTGATGATTGTGTGCGCATTCCAATGATAGAGCAGGCGCGCAGCCTGAATCTTGCAAACTCCGTCGCTGTGGCGGCCTACGAAGTTTTACGGCAGTGGGATTATCCTCAGCTTTCTTGTAAGGGAAAGCTGCATACGCTCAAATGGGAGGACGGCGCTGACTGATTGTGCGAAAACCAATCCTCTTTTATGAAAAAAGCATGAAAAATACAGGAATTTATTGTAAATAAAGAGATGATAGCTATTGAATTCTCCCTTGTTCTGTTATAAAATAGGCTTGCACATGTTAATAAATTATCAAGCGTGAATTCTATTCCATTTAATTGAAAGGATGTACGAACATGAATTATCTCAACAAGAAGTCCGTGGAGGACATCGACGTCGCCGGAAAAAAAGTTCTGGTGCGCTGCGATTTTAACGTACCGTTTGACGACAACGGTAGCATTACCGACACGAAGCGTATCGACGAGGCGATGAAGACCATCAGCTACCTCGTAAACCATAACGCGAAGGTCATCCTTTGCTCACATCTCGGCCGCCCGAAGGGCGAGTTCAACATGAAATATTCCCTCAAGCCTGTTGCCGCGTACCTTTCCGAAAAGCTCGGCAAGGAAGTCAAAATGGCACAGGATGTAGTCGGTGAAAGCGCGAAGGGCATTGCCGCTTCTCTTCAGGATGGCGACGTCGAGCTGCTTGAGAATGTGCGCTTTATGCCGGGCGAAACAAAGAACGACCCGGAGCTTGCGAAAGAGCTCGCTTCTATGGCTGAAATTTTTGTAAACGACGCGTTCGGTACGGCCCATAGGGCCCATGCCTCTACAGCGGGCGTTGCCGATTACCTGCCCGCAGTCTGCGGCTACCTCATCCAGAAGGAAATCACCGTGATGGGCGGCGCGCTTGCCGACCCGAAAAGGCCGTTCGCCGCGATTCTGGGCGGCGCGAAGGTTTCCGATAAAATCGGCGTAATCCAGAACCTCATCGACAAGGTCGATACCCTTATCATCGGCGGCGGCATGGCGTACACCTTCTTTAAGGCGTTGGGCTATACCATCGGCACCTCCATCTGTGAGGACGATAAGGTAGAGCTTGCAAAGGAAATGATGGAAAAGGCAAAAACAAAGGGCATCAATTTTCTCATTCCGGTAGACAATAAGCTCGGTAAGGAATATAAGGCGGATACGGAATCCATGACGGTCGATTCCGACAATATACCGGACGGCTGGATGGGCCTCGATATCGGCCCCAAGACGATGGAGCTGTTTTCAAACGCCATCAAGGGCGCCGGTACGGTCGTATGGAACGGGCCGATGGGCGTTTCCGAATGGGATAACTTCGCGGCCGGCACTGTTGCGGTAGCGAAAGCGGTCGCTGACAGCGGCGCAATTTCCATCATCGGCGGCGGCGACAGCGCGGCTGCGGTTGAAAAGCTCGGCTTTGCCGACAAGATGACACACATCTCCACGGGCGGCGGCGCCTCCCTTGAATTCCTTGAGGGACTGGAGCTTCCGGGTATCGCCTGCTTGGACGAAAAATAAAAACTTTGCGGAGGGCGGAGAAGGTTCCGCCCTCAACGTTTGAATACAGTCTATTTTGAAAGGATGTCATTACCATGAACAAACAGCTCAGGAAAGCCGTCATTGCCGGCAACTGGAAGATGAATAAAACGCCCGCGCAGGCAAAGGAGCTTTTAAGCCAGCTTGCCCCGCTTGTTAAGGATGCGGCTTGCGACGTAATCGCATGCGTGCCGTATGTTGACCTGTGCACGGCGCTGGAGGCGGCAAAGGGTACGAATATTAAAATCGGCGCGGAAAACTGCCATTGGGCGAAAAACGGCGCGTTTACCGGCGAGGTTTCCGCCGAGATGCTCAAGGAAATGGGCATTGAATATGTAATCATCGGCCACAGCGAACGCAGGCAGTACTTCGGAGAGACCGATATTACCGTAAATCAGCGTGTGCGTGCCGCGCTCGACGAAGGGCTTACCGTTATTCTCTGCGTCGGGGAGCTGCTCTCCGAGCGCGAAATGGGTATTACGGCGGCGCTGGTCGAGGCGCAGACTAAGCTTGCGTTAAACGGCGTAAGCAAGGAGGAATTGAAGCGCGTCATTATCGCCTATGAGCCGGTTTGGGCAATCGGAACAGGCAAAACGGCAACGGCGGACCAGGCGCAGGAGGTCTGCGCGATTATCCGCAACGTTGTCGCTGAAACCTACGACATGGAGGCGGCAAATGGAATGACCATCCAGTACGGCGGCTCCATGAACGAAGGCAACGCAGACGAGCTCTTGAGCAAGGAAGACGTCGACGGCGGCTTAATCGGCGGCGCGTCGCTCGTGGCTGAAAAGTTCGCGGCAATCATCAAAGCGGCAAGTAAATAACATGAAAACCGGGCCGGAAGCGGTTTTACCGCTTCCGGCAAAAAAATCCCTGCATCATTGGTTTACGGTATTCTGGACTTGCTTTTACTAATAATAAACCAGAAGGAAAAAAGAAAAGACATTGGCAGCCGGCTTCAAAAAACTGTTTGTTTTTTCACCTTTTTACTCCAAAACGGGACAAAATAAGGATTAGACGGGTGAAAGGGCAAACGAGGTTTGTCTTTTACAACAGAAAGGATGATTTCTTATGAAAAAACCGTTGATTTTAATCATCATGGATGGTTTTGGTTTCGGCGCGCACGACTGCGGAAACGCTATCGACGCGGCAAAAACCCCGAACCTTGACAGGCTGTTCCAGAACAATCCGCTGACCCAAATCGGAGCTTCCGGCATGAACGTCGGCCTGCCGGACGGGCAAATGGGCAACAGCGAGGTTGGTCATACAAATATCGGCGCGGGCCGCGTCGTTTATCAGGAGCTGACACGCATTACCAAGGCCGCGAAGGAAGGCAAGTTTGAGGAAAACGAGGCGCTGCTCCACGCTATTCATAACGCAAAGGAAAAGGGGACTGCCCTGCACTTGGTCGGGCTGCTCTCGGACGGCGGCGTCCACAGCCACAACAGCCATCTTTACGCGCTTTTGGAGCTTGCAAAAAGCCAGGGGCTTGAAAAGGTATATGTACACGCGCTGCTCGACGGCAGGGACGTGCCGCCCAGCAGCGGCAAGGACTTTGTGGAGCAGTGTGCAGACAAGATGAAGGAAATCGGCGTAGGTAAGATAGCGACCGTCATGGGCCGCTACTACGCGATGGATCGTGATAACCGCTGGGAACGTGTGGAAAAGGCGTATGCCGCGATGGCCTATGGAGAGGGCGTAAAATGCGCTGACCCGGTCGAGGCGGTCCTGCAGTCCTACAAGCAGGATGTGACCGACGAGTTCGTCGTTCCGGTTGTCTGCGATGAGAACGCGCGGATAAGCGCGGACGACAGCGTAATTTTCTTTAATTTCCGACCCGACAGGGCAAGGGAAATCACCCGCTGCTTTGTGGACCCTGAATTCAAGGGCTTTGAGCGCAAAAAGGGCTTTTTCCCGCTCACCTATATCTGCATGACGCAGTACGACGCAACCATGCCGAATGTAGAGGTCGCCTTTAAGCCGCAGTCACTTGCAAACACCTTTGGGGAGTATGTCTCCGACAAAGGAATGACGCAGCTGCGCATTGCGGAAACTGAGAAGTACGCGCACGTTACGTTTTTCTTTAACGGCGGCGTGGAGAAGCAGTACCCCGGAGAGGACAGGGTGCTCGTCAATTCCCCAAAAGTCGCAACCTACGATATGCAGCCTGAAATGAGCGCATACGAGGTTACGGACAAGTGCGTCGAACGCATTGAAAGCGGAAATTACGACGTGATTATTTTAAACTTTGCCAACTGCGACATGGTCGGCCACACCGGTGTGTTCGAGGCGGCAGTAGAGGCGGTAGAGGCGGTCGACACGTGCGTCGGCAGGGTGACGGACGCCATTTCTAAAATGGGCGGCGTATCCCTTATTACCGCGGACCACGGCAATGCCGACAAAATGGTCGCGCAGGACGGCGAACCGTTTACCGCGCATACGACGAACCCCGTCCCATTCTGCGTGGTGGGATACCCCTGTGAGCTGCGTGAGGGCGGCAAGCTTGCCGACATTGCGCCGACGATGCTCAAAATTATGGGTCTGCCGCAGCCTGCGGAAATGGACGGAGAAAGCATTATTAAATAATAAAACATTACGACTGCGCCCCGGCGGATTCTACCGCCGGGGCGTTTTATATGCTTATGAAATGCTATCTATTCTTCAAATTAGCTTTTTAACAGCATTTCAAGGCCGGAAACGGAGACATCGATTTTATTAGAGAGTTCCTCCATGCTCATGCCGCCCGATAAAAAACGGTTAACAACCATTTTCATATTCTCACCGACCTCAATCAAATAATGCCCGTCCAAATCATAAAAACGGACGACACGCTGTCCCCAGCTATATTCTATTACACCGCCAAGGGGTTCGATGTCAGGGTATTTCTCCAGCTTTTCCAGAAAACGGTCAAAATCCTCTTCTTCAAAGCACAGCTCCATATTGTTAGACTTATGTTGAATTTTATCTTCCGGCAGCTTTACAAGCCAGCTGAAATCCTGCTGCAGGGAAAGGCCGCCGTAAAATGAAATATTGATACCAAAATCCTGGAACAGCTCCAGCCCGAATAAATCCTCATAGAATTTCCTGGCCTTTTTATGTCTTTTACTGATAAAACGGTTCCGGTATACTTCATTACTTGTCTCCTTTTTCGTTCTTTTGCCAGTCCCCGGGCTTGTTTTCCGCTTGTCTTTCCAGTTCTCCCTACGAAAATAGGGAGCCTGCCTGTACCCATAATCATAACAAAAGCTTGTTTTCCAATAAAATAGAACGAAGGCCGGCAGGTTAATTACCCGCCTTCGTATCCTGATAGTAGGCGAGCAGCAGGTCGGTCATCCTTCCGTAGCTTTTAACGCCGTCCTTTTGGCTGTTGGCCTTTAAGTAGGTGTCGTTGATGGTGCTTGCCGCCTGTGCCACCGGCCCTTCAAACTGCGCCCAATACGCGTTGTTTGCGCGGATGTCGCGCTGCACCGCCTCGTCAAGCGTTCGGAACACCTCGGTATAAACGGCCCTGTCCTGCGCGGACAGCGCGTTGCCCGCGTGTACAAACGCAAGCATTACGCCGGAATACTGTAATTCCCTGTCGCCGCTTTCCAGGCAGGCGAGATAGGCAATAAAGTTTGCCTCGTCCTCACGCATATAGCCGCGCAGGTGTGAAAGCTCATGGCACATGGTGGACGGGATGGTGTAGCCCGACACATCGCCGTTGATGTTTGCCTCCATTGTAATGGGAAAGAAAAAACCGGTGGTTTTCGTATAGGACAGATAGTGCGACAAATAAAGCTGCTTCGTCTTTCCATAGCCCTTTGTGAGCGTTTCGTACTTGTCCTGCAGCTTGTCATAGGCGTTCTTTGTCTTCTGTGACGTCTGCTCCAATGTACCGGAAAGCTTCATCACGCCGTCTTTGTCCTCCTTTAAGCTGCTTCTCAGACTGTTTGCTTCTTCCGCGAGAGAATAACAAAGCTCCGCAAGCTCCTGCTCACTGTATTTTGTGACGTTGAGCCCCGCGGTATCGGCAAACGGCTGACGGTAATAGTTTACGCCGGCGCTTATTACGAAAACAAACAGCAAAACGCTTGCCAAAAGCACCGGGTTGACAAAAAAGTTGAGCACTGTGCGCCCCCGCGGGCTTCTGCCGCGGATGAGCTTAATAACGAATTTAACGATATAAATGCATACCCAAAGCGCAAAAAGTAAAATCAGGATTTCCGCAAGGGAAAAGGGGAGGAGCGAGGTGACGAAATCCACGCCTAACGACAGCCATTTATAAAAATTCGTTGCATACCACTCCGCAAAGGAGGCGTTCTGCGAGGCAAAATACACAAGAACGCCCGCCGCGGGGATAAAGAGTAAAAGCAAATATTTCAGCCCGCCGTGTTTTCTTTCCTTCATGCTCCGTTTCCTTCCTTATGTAACGTTATCCGAGCAGGCGCTGTGCGTTGTCACAGAGTGCTGCCTGCTTGGTTTTATCTGGGATGTCGAGCGCCAAAAACGCCTCTGCCGCTTTCTTCTGGCTATCCCACGGGGAATCTGTCCCGAACAAAAGATGCGTGGGGTCTATATGATTGTAAATCCGTTCCAACTGGCGGGTATCCATCCCCTGCTGTCCAATGGAAAAGCTCGTATCAATATAGATTTCCTCATGACCGAGCAGAAGCTCCTCCACATCATCGAGATACCGGAACCCGCCGGAATGCGCACAGATGATTTTTGCGCCCTTTAGCTCCGGCAAAACGCGCGCAAGGCGCTTAGGCGTGCTGCGGTGCAAATCGGGGTAAGACACGTCCATCCCCCCGTGAATGGTAATCAAAAGCCCCATATCCGCGGCAGTGCGCATGACCTCGACCATCTTCGGGTCGTCGAGGAACACCTCCTGAAAATCAGGATGGAGCTTAATTCCCTTAAGCCCCGCCCTTTTGATGCGCACAAGCTCACCCTTCCAGTCCTCATAACCGGGGTGTACGCTTCCAAACGAAACAAAGTACGGGTCGCGGTCGTTTGCAATCGCGGCTGTGTTGATGGTCGGCGTCTGTTTTGGGCGCACGGCAATGGGCAGCAGAACGCTCAGGGAAATGCCGGCTTGCTTCATCGACTGCTTCAGCGCGCCCGCAGTGCCGTCAAGAACGGCCTTCCCGCCGCTCGATTTCTCAAGCGAAGCGACCGCGCGGGGCGCGAGCTGGTCCGGAAAACTATGTGTGTGGAAATCTGTCATTTTCATGATGAACCTATCCTTTGCAACAATCATATCATATAACAAGCTTGTCTGACCATGTTAATTTGAACCATCCAGAAATACGTCCTTGCACACTGCCTGTCCGCTTAATATTATAGTAATAGAGTCTGATTTTTTAAACCGCGCGGACGTCTCCCGCGCGAGAACGGAGGCAGAAACATGACGATTGAACAGCTTGACGAAACACGGCTTATCATTTCGCTTTGCAACGAGGATATGCAGGTGTTCTCTCTGGAATACGAAAGCATGGGGTTCGACGACCCGCATTCAAGGAGGGTGCTCAAACGGCTCCTGTCCCTTGCGGGCTCGCGAACCGGAATTTCTGTCAGCGACAAGAGCCTGATGGTAGAGGCGATGCCCCACAACGAAGGCTGTATCCTTCTCGTCACACTCCTGCCGAAAAGCGAACAGAAACGCAGGACGTATAAAATCAAAAAGCCCTGCGACTGCTTCATCTGCGCGTTCGACAACGTGGAGAGCTTTCTCTCCTGCACGCAGCAGCTGTATCAGGCGGGCTTTCTTTTCCGCGGCAGCAAGGCGTATCTTTTGGATTGCGTTTACTACCTGATTTTATCGACAGGCGGCTATCTGCCGTTTAAAGCACAGGGATTATTGAACGAATATGCTGATTTCTGTATGAGCGGCAGGCTGGAAGCCGCCAAGATTACGGAATACGGCACACCTATCGCGCCGTCGCACGCAATCATGCAGATTGGCTCCGCGATGGCCGGTTAACAGTGGGCCGCACGTTTTAAATGTTCAATTGCAAGCTTCGCGTCTTTGGCCCTGAAAACGCCGGTACCTGAAACGGCTACGTCTACGCCTGAAAGCGCCGCGGTCCTAATAGTCGCTTCATTGATGCCGCCGTCCGCTTCGATGAGAACCGTATGACCCAGCTTATCCGCCTCCCGGCGGATTTCTTTGACCTTCGGCATCATGTCCGCCATAAACGACTGCCCGCCAAAACCGGGCTCGACCGTCATGACAAGCACCATATCGAGGTCTTTCAAATACGGGAAGACCGACTGCGCCGGTGTGCCGGGCTTTATTACCAAGCCTGGCTTTACACCGGCGTTTTTAATTTTGTCAATGGTTTCAGCTATGTTGGATTTTGCCTCCACGTGGAACGTGATATAATCGGCGCCCGCCTTTGCAAAATCGTCGATATACCGCAGAGGCTCTTCTATCATCAGGTGGACGTCGAACGGTATACCTGTAAAACCCCGCACCGAGGCGATGACAGGCGCGCCAAAGGTAATGTTCGGCACGAAGTGGCCGTCCATAACGTCTAAATGGATAAAATCGGCCTTTGCGTCGTCCATCCGCCGGACCTCATTGCCAATTTGCGAAAAATCGCACGATAATAACGACGGGGCGATTTTCATGAAAACACCAGACCTTTCCCAAGAATCTAAATACGTCTGTCAGGGCTTTTGTATCATCGGCGCGATAACCGAGGCTGCCGCCCAAAGCAGCATGAAAAAGAACAGCTCTATGGTTCCGAGCGTCTTGACGCCGGAGGCAATCACGACGGTTGAAACGAACAGGATACCAATAACCACCGCGAAGCACTGCAAAAATACAGCGATAGAAATGTTGCTCTTGATTCGGATACAGCCCGTGATAGCCCTGGCAAGGGAAGAGAGCTTGCCCCTGGTGGATACATAGGCGCGCGACTCGTCTTCCTTAACGGACATTTCCTCCTTACAGAGGTTGCCGAGGCTCGTCGGCAGGATTTTGATGGAGCGGTAATACAGCCGGAAGTCCCGCGCGACCTTTTCCTGTGTAACGTTCGGGTCGGCTGTGCGCACCAGCAGCGTAACGCCGCTCTTTTCCAGGCGTTTAAGCTCCGAAACAATATATTTGTCCGCTGTGTATTCGGTAATCAGCATAGCGACGAGCTGGCCTGCATTTGCAAGGTAGGTCACGCAGTTTTGTTCGTCGAGCTTGTTGCTTTCTTCAAAGTCGAGGCTCGGCAAATCTATGGAGTACTTCTCCATGAGCTCGCGTGTGCCGAGCAGCAGGCGTTCGCCGTCCACCCAGCAAATCAAGCCCTTGCCGTCCTCATACTTGACGCTCTCGACCGGCGGGAGCTCTTCTCCCTTATCGACGATTACGTCCTCAAACATATAGGTCATTGGTGTGTTCGCGACCTTCATGACAGCCGCTGCGTTCATGAGCGCCTTGTCTATATTATAAGAATTGAACGTTTTGACGCTCAGCAGGTTTACCTTGCCGCGCGGGTAAAGCTCGCGGGAATCGGCCATCAGCGCGCGGGTGTCTGAAAACTGGCGCACCGCCGGGAACCCGACGACCATCGCGTTGCTGCGTACAGCGGACTTGCACAGGCTGCGCATGGGAAGGTTGACCGCAAGCAGGCAGCAGGCAGGGACAGCGACGCACGCGACCGCCGTGAATGCGGAAACCGCGTCGGACGCGCTTTTTGATATGATGCCGAACACGATAGCGACAACGACCGAAACCGCCGCGCAGATGGGTGCGAATTTTGCCGCCGCCGTTTCGCATGGGTCGGGCGTATAGGAAAGCTTTAAAAAGTTCTTGAGGAATTTTGTCCTGCGCTGGAACGCGACGATTGGCTGGTCGGCCTTTGTGCCGGAGAGCATTTTCTCCGCAAGGGTCGTATCGTTTAGAACTTTTGCCGCGTATTTTCTGCTGGGAGCGGCAATAAATTTAAAGTTGCCGTGAATCCTGCGTTCAATCCACAGCTTACCCAGGGAGTTGAGCAGCAGCGCAAACAGCACAAGCAAAGCGTAAAGACTTTTTTCCCCGCTGAAATACGAAGGAGCGTCGAAAAAGCTTACAATGCCCTGCGCCGCCGCCGCGACGGCGGCGACCGCGACTGCTGTGTCGGAGTTGCCGCGGAAGGTTAGCAGCGGGCGCAGCCCGTTTAAAACCGTCACATGGCACAAAGCGATTCCGAGCGCCAGAAGCAGCAGATTGACGATACAGTACATAATGTCCGCGTTCGGGACGGACTCCGTGAGCATATCGGGAAAATTGCGCTGTAAAATCACGACAATCAGCGACAAAACGAACGCGATACCCGTCATCACGCTGCGGAACGTGAGCTTTCTGCGTTCCATGTTGATTTCAGCGCGCACCGCGCGGACGTCCTCGGGGCGTTCAAAGTCCTCGATGGCTTCTTCCGCTGGCTGCGGGGGGATAAACTCGGTATAATCGGCGGCTGAGCTTTCATAACTGCCGAACAGCTTGTCCTTGAGCGTTTTGTGCTGGTCCTCCGCAGGGGGTGTACCGCCCTCAGCGGCTGGCTCGGGCTCCCTTGCGGAAGTTTTTTCCTTCGGTTTTTCCTCCTTGGGAGCCTTTTTCCCGACGGTTTCCTTAAAAACCTCGAGCTTAATGTATTCCTCGTATTCCTTTTTTATGGCATGCTGGATTTTATCGCCGGGAAGTACAATTTTCTTTACGTCGTTTTCATGGATATATTCCGGCACACGCACGCCATTGACGAGCATTTTTTCAGCGTCGCCCGCCGGCAGGGGCTGGACGCTTAGCTTTACAAAATCAGGATAGCGTTTTGGCGCGGAAGAGGCATCTTCGGTTTTTTTCCGTGTCTTTTCCTGCGCTTTTCCCGTTTTGTTTTCATTTTGGAGAGCTGGTTCCGTTACCGGCGGCTTTACGGCAGTTTTTTTCGCTTGACTCTCCGCCTGCTGTTTTTCCCGCTGTTTCGGCTCCGGCTTTTTAAGAATTTCAATCGGTTCGTCCGAAGCTGCCGGCTCCTCCTGCTTTACAGGCTCGTCCTCGTCCGGCGCGTATTCGTCTGGTTTTGCGTTGACAAAGCCCCAGAAGGCCGAAAGCTTTCCAGAAAGCCTTGTGAGCAGGCTCTCCTTTTCATCATAAAGTGCTGCGGATTTTGCGGCCTCCATGTCGAGCAGGCGGTCGTCCGGCTGGGCAATACGAGGCTTTTCCGCTGCGGCTGCCTTGTTTACCTGGTCAGGGTCAGAGGTTTCTTTTCCCGGCGCGGCGGTTGTTTTTTGAGGCTCACTGGCCTTTCCTTCATCCGGCAGGGCTGTTTCAGGCCCGGCTGCTTCTTTTGCGGCTGCGGGCTCAGTACCTTCCGGTTCTTGCGCTTCGTCCTGCACAGGGGTATTTTGCTCCGCCTGTCCCTTCAGTACCGGCTTGTCCTTTATGTCTTCCTTTTGCTTTTCCTGTGGCTCATCCCGCAGCGGAGCCTCCTGCTCGTTTGAAGCGGCTTCCTCCTGAGGCAAGTTTTCAGAGAGGCTGTTATCCTCTGGGGCCGGCCCCTTTTCAGGCTCTTGTACAATGGGAGCAGAAGCGTTTTGCTGTTCCGTCGTATCCGAATTTTCCGTTTTTTCTTCCTGTGCGGTGTCTTTTTTTATATCTTCAAGCTTTACCACGCGCAGATGCACGGGTTTTTGCCGCTCCTTCTTATCAACGTCGTCGAGCGGGCTGGTTTTTATCGTTTTGATTTTTTGGTTGCTGTCGCTGAAAATCTCTTCCATAATGGGGCGCGTCTGGCCGTCTCCCGCGCTGATGTCCACCTCGCTGTTTTCTATCTGGCTTTCATCCGGCTCCGTTGCGTTCATCAGCTTTTTGAGCTTGTCTAAAATTGACGGCTTGCCTTTTGCGTCCTTATCTTTTCCGCTCACGCTGTATCATCTCCTTTTCACGGGCGTCCTCCCGTTTACAGGCCCATCCTTTGCCTTGTGATTTCGTACATCAATACGCCGGCGGCGACCGACGCGTTGAGCGACGTGATTTTCCCCCGCATCGGCAGGGATAAAACCGCGTCGCATTTTTCACGGACAAGGCGTGAAATCCCCCTGCCCTCGCTGCCTATGACAAGCGCTATCGCGCCCTTTAAATCGGCCTTGCACCAGGCTTCTCCAGCCATGTCCGCGCCGTATACCCACACGCCCCTTTTTTTGAGCGCTTCGAGCGTGTCCGCGATATTTGTCACACGCGCGACCGGCATATATTCCACCGCGCCCGCGGAGGCCTTACCGACTGTGTAGGACAGCCCCACGCTTCTTCTGCGCGGAATGATGACCCCGTGCGCGCCGGCGCATTCCGCGGTGCGGATTACCGCGCCGAGGTTATGCGGGTCTTCTATTTCGTCGAGGACGATGAGAAACGGGTCCTCGTTTTTTTCCTTCGCAAGCGAAAAAATGTCGTCCACCTGCGCGTATTCCCTGACAGCCGCGTACGCGACGATTCCCTGGTGGGCAGCGCCGCCCGCAATCAGGTCGAGCTTTCTGCTGTCGACCTCCTTAATCACCGCGCCGCTTTCCTTTGCCTTTGCGACGAGTGGACGCAGGGAGCCGTTTTGAAAGCCTTTTATTACCAATACCCGGTCGAGCGTACGCCCGCCGCGCAGGGCCTCGTTTAAGCAGTTTCTTCCAATTATCAGGTCGTTTCCCTTTTTTTCTTCCATACGTTCCTCCGGTTTGTCTGCCGTTCCCTTTTGTTTTGCGCAATAATATTAAATTATATCACAAAACGGCGGAAAAGGAACCTGTAAACGAAAAAAAGGACATTTTTTCTCTGAGCAGACGGCGTTGCTGTTATGCTGAAAGCCCGGCTGTGTAAAGGCCGTATGTATTGGTAACCGGGTCCCGGAACAGCTCGATGCGCGGCGGCGCGGCGGAAAAGCCGAAATACATCGCCCCGAACAACAGCAGGGCGAACAAAGCGGGTACAAACCATGCCCGGATGTCACGCTCAAGCAGCGCAAGCCGGTAGGAAACAAGATGCGCAAGCGCTATCCAAATAAAAACACTGATAATATCAACCGCAAGGACGTTACTGCCAAGAATTCCGGAATAAATGTAATAAAACAGGATGATAGCCGCCGCCAGAAAATAAAGCCCCACTACCTTTGAGATAACGAACATTTTGAAATACGGTCGCGCGCAGGCAAGCTCAAAGACGCCCCACAGCAGGTAAGGCATCGCAAAAATTTTGACGTGTTCCCATACGCTTTCGTTGATTGCGCCAAACAGGACGCTCCAGACCGCTCCGTTTGACCAGGTATAGACGAAATGCAGCAGTGTTCCCATCAGAAAGGTGAAAAACACACCCATAATTTCCATTTTACGAAACCGGCTTTGATTCAAAACAAATCCCCCCCTATGCTCATCACCACAATATATGAGAGCATAGGGGGGAACATGCGGTATTCTTCTATTATATGACGTTGCAGAAAGCGAGCAGCAGCACGGCGCCCGCTCCTAAGAGCGCGGCAAGCCCGAACCGCAGCGCCCAATATAAAACAGCGTGTTTGCGTTTGATGGCCGACGGCGCGCGCATCTGGCTTACCATGCGCTTCGCCTCACGCTCAAGCACCTCGCGCTGCGCGCCGGCGAACTCTGGCCGGACGACAAGCAGAGCGCGTTCATAGTACAAATTCCCCGTGTCCATTATTTCGATTACCTGCCTGTTGATGCCCTTTATCATAATAAATTCTCCTTTTCCAACTTTATGTAGCTGTATTCGGCGTTCCTTTTACTGCCTTTATTTTTGGCGGGGAATTTACAATATATACAGGAACAAATACAATTTTCAGGGCTGACTGCACATAAAAAAATAATAAAAACCGCGTTCAGTCAAACTAAACAAAATAAAGATACGCTTTTTGATACGGTATCTACGGCTTTTTTACAATTATACAATGAGTAAACCCCGCTTTTTTCACATGAATGTGGAAAACTATGTGGAAAGTGTGAAAAATCGGCTTCTAAAATCCCATATTTAACAGAAAAAGTAAGGAAAATGTGAAAAACTTACTTTTCAACAGTTTTTCAAATAGGAAAAAAACATGTAAAAAGTTAACAAACTGTAATTTTTCTTTTGTCAACAGCTTTTTCCGAATTATAAAAATTAAATTTTTGTAATACATTTTTTCTGAGCAATTCCATTGTTTTCCAATAAAAAATCCGCTATAATTTATATAAGACTTATTGTTAGACAAAATGCTTTTCAAAAGACAACAAAAGAGAGGTTTTTATGACACTTTCCATATTAAAGGAGCGCTTCTCCGTATGCCGGCTCGACTCCGTCAGCCAGGTGGATTTGGAAAAGCCGTTTACCTTCCTCTCCGTTACGGACGAGGAAATATCGCTCGTCTGTCCGGAAAAATATGTGCCATGCCGATATATAAAATGCGAAAACGGATGGCGCGCTCTTAAGGTGCATGGCGTACTTGACTTTTCACTGACTGGAATCTTAGCCGGATTATGCGGTGTGTTGGCGGAAAACGAAATCGCCGTTTTTGCGGTCTCGACCTTCAATACCGATTACCTGCTTTGCAGGGAAGATTCGTTCCACCGGGCTGTGGCGGCGCTGAAAAATGTCGGTCATACAATATTGTAAACCAAAACGGGTTAAAATGCGGAAAGCCGCATAAAAAAGAAACCGCCGTACAATCGGCGGCGGTCTCCTGTAACTATTTTATTTTCCGCAGTCAGCCAAAACAAACGATTGCGGCGCAAGCGTAATCCCTTCCGCCGAAAGCTGTGAGTTCCCGATTGAAAATACCGCATTCCCGTTGCAGGGAACAGGGGCCTGTACCTCTTTCCCGGAGGGATTCACGGCAACCACGAACCTTCCCCGCTTATATACGAACGGATAGGCGTTCTTTTCGGCGTAAAGCACCTCGAACGGGCCGTTTGCCTGTAATTCCTCGTACGCTTGCCTGAGCGCGATAATTTTCTTTACCGTATGCAGCATGGAGCTTTCGTCCCGCTCCTGCTCCTCAACGGTCGGCGCGTCTGGCGCGCAGTCGACCGGAAGGTACAGGCTTTCTGCGGGCGCAGTCGAAAATCCGAGGTTTTCACTCCGGCTCCACTGCATTGGCGTCCTTGTACCAGTGCGGGAGAAACCGCCTTCCTTGCTCTGCAGGCCCTCAATAAAACGCATACCGATTTCATCCCCGTAATAGAGGAACGGTACGCCCGGCAAGGTGAAGATGGTGCAAAAGGCAAGCCTGCGCGCCGTATCTCCGAGCGTCTTGCTCATGCGCGGCGTGTCGTGGTTGCAGGTGATAAAGCTGATGTACCCGTGTTCTTCCGACTCCGTAAGGTTTTTGCAGTAGTCCTCAGTGAAAAGCGTAATGTCGCCCTTGCCGTCTTTGCAGAAAAAGCTCTTATCCTCGCCCGTCTCCCTGTCGGTATAACGGAACAGCGTGTTGTAGCCATTGCCGTAGTGGTCGAGATAAAAATCCGCGTGGAACCCCGCGAGCTTCAGCGCGCGCTGCGGGCACGACCATTCCGAAATAAGCGCCGCCTGCGGATAGTCCCTGTCGAGCATCTCTCTGATTTCACGCCAAATCTTCGCGGTCGCCGTCTTGTCCTCATCGTTTTTAACGAGCGAATCGGCCATATCGACACGGAACCCGTCGCATCCGCGGTCGAGCCAGAAGCGCATGATATCCTTTAAAGCCTCGACCGTTTTTTGACAGTCGGGATGGCCGCAGGGCAGCTGCCAGCTTGGATGGGTAATCTCCTTAAATCCATAATTGAGCGCTGGCTGGGAGCTGAAGAAATTGACCAGATAGTTGCCGTCCCTGTCGGTGATGCCGCACATCAGGCGGTATTGGGGCGGGGCCTCCCATACGCTGTCCGTCCAGATATAACGGTTCTTATATACATCCTGCTTTGGGTCCTTGCTGCTTTGGAACCACGCGTGCTCGTCAGACGTATGACCGGGAACCAAATCGAGAATTACCTTAATTCCCTTCTCATGAGCCTGTTGGAATAGGCTGGTCAAATCTTCGTTCGTTCCGTAGCGGGGCGCAACCTTTTTGTAGTCGCGTACGTCGTAGCCCGCGTCCATAAAAGGGGAATCGTAACATGGATTCAGCCATATGGCGTTGCATCCAAGGCTTTTTACGTAATCCAGCTTATAGGAAATTCCTATCAAATCACCGATGCCATCTCCATTGGAATCATAAAAAGACTGCGGATAAATTTCATAAAAAACTGCATTGTTTAACCACTGCGGCATGTGTAAAACCTCCCGATTTCTGTTTTATCCTTATTATATCAAAAAAACCTGTGCATTTTCTAAGAAGAAATAGTAAAAAAATCAGAACATGCCCGTGTTGTTGTCCGTTATGTAAAGTCTATTCATACGGCTCCGGATTGTTGGTACGGCCCATCAGGTAATCCGTACTTGTATTGTAGAAATCGGCAAGCTTGTCGAGCGCGATGATTGGCAAATTCAGCTTTCCGTTTTCATAGCTCGAATACGTCGTTTGATGAACGTTCAAGTATTTGGCAATATCTTTTTGCTGCAGGTTGCGGTCTTCTCTTAAATCTCTGATTCTGAGTCTCATGGCAACACCCCTGTATAATTATCGCCTAAGTGGTTATCGCTTATGACTTTTTAAGTGAAATTCACGTATGAAAAAAGAAATGCTGTAAAAGCAAGGGGTGGAAATATCAAAATAACAGGGAATCTGCCCATTTGTTTTTAGGAAAAAGTAAATGGCAGGAGAGAAGCCGCGAGCGGCTTGGAAAGGAGGTGAAAAAATGAACCGTTATGAAAGAATGAGAGAAATACGCAAAATAAGGTGCCTTACCTATAACCAAATCGCATCGATTATAAACGTAAAAGCGGATAAATACGCCCGCTGCGAGCGGGGAGAACAGGATACGCCCGCGCAAATGCTGATTTCCCTCGCCAGGTTTTACAAGGTTAGCACCGATTATATTCTGGGGCTTACAGATGTCCCGCAGCCGTACAGAAGGTAGGTAGGTAACGCCGTCAGTTCATTTCAATTCATGAAAAAAACAAGGCCATCCGACTCAAAGAAGCCGGACGGCCTTGTTTTTTTATATGTTAGGGACGCCTGATTAAACGGCAAACCCTCCGTCTACGCTTAAAACCTGGCCGGTGATAAAGGAGGAATGCTCCTCCTCCGCCAGAAAGCAGACGGCCTTGGCGACGTCGAGAGGCGTGCCGAGGCGGCCGAGAGGCGTTTCCGCCTTTAAGTATTCCAAAGCCTCACCGGACAGCTGTGCGTTCATCTCTGTTTGGATTACACCGGGACAGACGCAGTTGACGCGGATTCCGCTGGGAGCGACCTCTTTCGCCAGCGCCTTGGTCAGCGTGACGGCGCCGCCTTTTGCCGCGGAGTAGTGTACCTCGCAGCTCGCGCCGGTAACCCCCCACATGGACGCAATATTGACAATTGCCCCGCGGTGTTCCCGCAGCATATGGGGGAGCACCGCGCGGCAGCAGTAGAACATGCCGCTTAAATTGGTGCCGAGCATAGCCTGCCAGTCTTTATCCGTGATATCCGGTAAAAGCTTTTGCTGCGCAATGCCCGCGTTGTTAACGAGAATGTCAATGCGGCCAAATGTGTTGAGCACGCTTGCCATCATCCGGTTCACCTGCGCACTATCGCTCACATCCGCCTGGAACGCCGCCGCGAGTACGCCGGAGGATTCCGCCTGCGCCTTGATTTCCAGCGCCTGCTTTTCACTTTTATTATAGTGAACCGCTACATTGTAGCCGTGCTTCGCAAAAAGCAGGGCGCAGCCCGCGCCGATTCCGCGTGACGCGCCCGTAATGAGTACGGTTTTTTCCATTTATACTTCCTCCGCCCGGCATAGGTCAGTCTTTTTTAACGAGCACCTTTACGATTTCGCCGATAAACATTTTGTGGTAGTCCTTTTCCTTGTAATTGGAATCGAGCGTCTGGTCGATAAAACATGCGGGAGAAAAGTCCTGCTTATAGAGCTTACGGCAGACGAGCACCAGGCGCGCCTGCTCAAAGTACGGCGCATTTTCGTCAAATACGGGAACAAGCCCCGTTTCCTTGGCCTTGTCGTAATCCCTGCCGGATTTCGAGCCGCAGAAGGAGAGTGCCTTACGCATTTCCTCCCCATAGAAGGAAAGCGTGTAATATTCGTTCCGGTCAATAAATTCGAGCGTGTAGCGCTGCGGGCGGATAAAGGTAAACGCGACGTTTTTGTTCCATAAAAAGCCGACGCCGCCCCAGCTTGCGGTCATGGTGTTGTATTTTTCTTCCGTGCCCGCGGTGACGAGCATCCAGTCCTTGCTGATGAGCGTAAAGGGATTATCTTTTATCTGGTTGCAATTGATTTCCTGAAAGCCTTTCATTTGCGGTCCCTCCAAGTATGATTATGGTCGGTTCAGTTTATGCTGATTATAGCACTGATGTGTATAATATACAAAAAAATATGTATAATATACATTTGGCCGAGGCTCCCGCCGGAAGGCGGCATTGCGTTGCGCAGTCCGGTTAAAAATATAGACAGCGGCGCAAATGAATGCTTTCCCATAATTTGTATAGTTCCGCCGCTGCAATTCGTTGTCTTTTTGTTTAGGGCTACAAAAACGCCTGATGTTGAATAATTATACATAAAAGACTTGATTTTTTGCATAAGGGGTGTATAATGGTAGCCATACGGTTTATAGAAAAATCAGCTTATATTTTAGATACGGAGGAATTCATCATGGAAAAGAAGATTAAAAAGGTTGTATTGGCTTATTCCGGCGGGCTTGATACGTCCATTATTATCCCGTGGCTCAAGGAGCATTACGACAACTGCGAGGTCATCGCCGTATCCGGCGACGTAGGCCAGGGGACCGAGCTTGACGGACTTGAGGAAAAGGCAATCAAGACAGGCGCGTCAAAGCTTTACATAGAGGACCTGAACAAGGAATTTATTGAGGAATACGTATGGCCTACGCTCAAAGCGGGCGCCGTGTATGAGGGCAAGTACCTGCTGGGTACTTCGTTTGCAAGGCCGATTATCGCGAAGAGGATTGTCGAAATCGCGCTCAAGGAAGGAGCCGACGCCATCTGTCACGGCTGCACGGGCAAGGGTAACGACCAGGTGCGTTTTGAGCTTGCCATCAAGGCGTATGCGCCCGATATGACGATTATCGCCCCGTGGCGGACGTGGGAGTTCAAGTCCAGAGAGGAAGAGATTGCCTACGCGGAGGAGAAGGGAATCCCGCTGAAAATCAACAGGGAAACAAACTACAGCAAGGATAAAAACATCTGGCATCTTTCGCATGAGGGGCTCGACCTGGAAGACCCGGCGAACGAGCCGAAGTATAACGAGCCTGGATTCCTCGAGCTCGGCGTGTCGCCGGAGCAGGCGCCCGACAAGCCGGAATATGTTACGGTAACGTTTGAAAAAGGCGAGCCGGTCGCCGTAAACGGCGAAAAGCTCGACGCGGTTTCCATTGTCAAAACGCTCAATGAAATCGGCGGCAGAAACGGCGTTGGTATTGTCGATATGGTAGAGAACAGGCTTGTCGGCATGAAGGCCAGGGGCGTGTACGAAACGCCCGGCGGCACCATCCTTTACGCCGCGCACAGCAAGCTTGAGGAAATCTGCCTTGACCGCGACACGCAGCATTATAAAGAAACCGTTGCAAACCGCTTTGCCGAGCTTGTTTATTACGGACAGTGGTACACCCCTTTAAGAGAGGCGCTTTCCGCGTTTGTCGACAGCACGCAGCAGACCGTTACGGGCGACGTAAAATTAAAGCTTTACAAGGGCAATATCATGGACGCGGGCGTAACCTCTCCGTATTCCCTCTACGATGAGGAAATCGCGACCTTCGACGAGGACGAGGTTTACGACCAGAACGATTCCGCCGGGTTCATCAACCTGTTTGGCCTGCCGATTCAGGTGCGCGCCAAAAAGGGCCTGATTAAATAATTTTCCGGGTGTGGACCGGAAGGCTTCACAGGCAGACTTTCGAAATATGAGAGCACTGCCTTTTTAGCGGTGGCGGTTTGCATTTGCAAACAGTTTCCCGGTAAACCGCACCGCATTTCTGGGGGATATGGCAGCATCTGCCGCCATATCTTCATGTTGGTTCCAGTACGGCAGACGGTTATAAATTCCCCGCGGTTGTGGGGTGTAAAACTAAAAAACAAAATGTCACAGGGGCGGACGATTTTTCTCCGCCCCGTGTACTGATTTTATGAGGTGAATCCATTGAAGCTTTGGACAGGGCGTTTTCAGAAGGAAATCAGCAAAACCACAAACGATTTCAATTCCTCCATCCCGTTCGACCAGCGTATGTATAAAGAGGACATAGAAGGCAGCATCGCCCACGCAACCATGCTCGGCCAGTGCGGCATCATTGAGAAAGGCGAGGCGGAGAAAATCTGCGATGGTCTTTCCGGTATTTTAAAGGATATTGAGTCCGGCGCGCTTGCAATCGACCCGGAGGCCGAGGACATCCATACGTTTATCGAGGGCGAGCTGACCGCGCGCCTGGGAGATACGGGCAAACGCCTGCACACGGCGCGCAGCCGCAACGACCAGGTGGCGCTCGATATTAAAATGACGCTTAGGAACGAATGCGGCCGCATCGAGGCCCTGCTCAAGGAGCTTGTAATGGTTATCTGCGGCAAGGCGGAGCAGTACGCCGCAACCGTTATGCCCGGCTATACGCATTTACAGCGGGCACAGCCGATTACCTTCGGCCATCATCTTATGGCGTACGCGCAGATGCTCACGCGCGACTTGTCACGCCTTCAGGATTGTAAGGAGCGCATGGACGTCATGCCGCTCGGCTCGGGAGCGCTTGCCTGCACCACCTATCCAATAGACAGGTCGGTAACGGCAAAGCTTCTTGGTTTTTCTGATATTACCATGAACAGCCTGGACGGTGTTTCAGACCGTGATTTCTGTATGGAGCTGGCTTCTGTACTTTCCATTATCATGGTACACCTGTCCCGTTTTTCTGAGGAAATCATCATGTGGTGCTCGTGGGAGTTTAAGTTCATTGAGCTGGACGACGCGTTTTCGACGGGCTCCAGCATCATGCCGCAGAAAAAGAATCCAGACATCGCGGAGTTGGTGCGCGGCAAGTCCGGGCGCGTGTTCGGCGACCTGATGACGCTGCTCACCGTCATGAAGGGCATTCCGCTTGCGTACAACAAGGATATGCAGGAGGACAAGGAGGCCATTTTCGACGCGGTAGACACGGTCAAGATGTGCCTGACGGCCTTTACCCCAATGCTCGACACCATGAAGGTTCTGCCGGAAAATATGCGCAGGGCCGCAGCGGGCGGGTTTATCAACGCGACCGACTGCGCCGATTATCTGGTCAAAAAGGGATTGCCGTTCCGCGACGCGTATAAGGCGACTGGAACGCTGGTCGCAAAATGCATTGAGCTGGGGCTTACGCTCGAAACGCTGCCGCTTGAGGAATACAAAAAGGTATGCGGTACGTTCGACGAAGGCGTTTTTGACGCGATTTCGCTGGAGGCGTGCGTCAACGGGCGCGCGGCATACGGCGGCCCCGCAACCAAAAATGTGCTTGAGCAGGCCGCAAAGGTACGTAAGGCGCTGCAATAACGGCTTGCCAATGCTCATTTGCAATAAAGCTCAGTAACGAAGGAAAACAGAAGGGGAGACCTTTTATGATAAAAGCAGGAATCATCGGCGCGACGGGCTACGCGGGCGCGGAGCTTGTGCGCCTGCTCATGCAGCATCCGCAGGCGGAGATTGCCGCAATCAGCTCCGTGTCCTTTGAAGGAAAGCCGATTTCTTCCGTTTATCCGGCGTACCGCCGTTTAAACGACATGGTTTGTGAAACAGCACAGGACGTGATAGATAAAAGCGACGTGGTGTTCGCGGCGCTCCCGCACGGGCTTTCTCAGGACATTGCAAAGGAATGCTGCGAGCGGGAAAAAATTTTTATTGACCTTGGCGCGGACTTCCGCTTGGAAAACGAGGACGACTATAAGCAATGGTACGGCGGGGAGTATAAGGACAAGGAACTTCATAAAAATTCCGTTTACGCGCTGCCGGAGCTGTTCCGGGACCAGATAAAGGGCAAAAAGACAATAGCGAACCCCGGCTGCTATACGACAGGTGTGCCGCTCGCGCTCGCCCCCGCGATTAAGGCGGGGCTTATCTCCAACAAGGGCATCGTAGCGGACTGCAAATCAGGCGTAACGGGCGCAGGCAGGGGGCTGTCCCAGAACACGCATTACCCCGATTTGAACGAGGGCTTCCACCCCTATAAGGTAGCAAGCCACCGCCATACGCCGGAAATCGAGCAGACGCTTTCTCATCTCGCGGATGAAAAGGTGACGATTACCTTTGTGCCGCACCTGCTGCCAATAAACCGCGGTATTCTCTCCACGTGCTACGCGATGCTAAGCGATGGCGCGACAAAGGAAAAAATCAGGGCGGCTTATGAAGAATTTTACCGCGATGAATATTTTATCCGGCTTTTGCCGGACGGCGCGTGCGCTGACATCCACGACATCAAATTCTCAAATTTCTGCGACATCTCGCTGCATATTGATACGCGCGCAAACAGGCTCGTTGCCGTTTCCGCCATCGATAACATGGTCAAGGGCGCGGCGGGGCAGGCAGTTCAAAATATGAACATCATATTCGGGCTCGACGAAAAAACAGGGCTTGAAATCGTACCGCCCGCTTTTTAACGCGCGGCGGCTTTAGGAGGACATTTTATGCCTTACCAGTTGATAGACGGAACGGTCACATCCCCGCGGGGCTTTACGGCGGCGGGTGTATGCTGCTCCATTAAACCGAATAACCATACGAAGCGTGATTTGATGCTGCTTGCCTGTGACGTTCCCTGCAGCGCGGCGGGCGTCTATACGCAGAACCTGGTCAAAAGCTCCGCGGTGCTCGTCACACAGGAGCACCTGAAAAACGGCAGGGCGCAGGCGGTTATCGCAAACAGCGGCAACGCCAATACCTGCAACGCGGATGGACTGGAAAAAGCGAACCGTATGTGTGAAATCGCGGCGAAAAGGCTTCAAATCGCTCCTGAGGACGTTATTGTCGCGTCTACCGGGGTCATCGGCCAGGTTTTGCCGATTGAGCCGATTGAAAATAAGGCGGAGGAGCTTTTTGCCCTTCTTTCCAAGGAGGGCGGCACCGACGCGGCGGAAGCCATCATGACGACCGATACCGTCAAAAAGGAAGCGGCCGCCGTGCTCACCCTGGATGGGAAAACCGTAACCATCGGTGGCATTGCAAAGGGCAGCGGCATGATACATATCAACATGGGCACGATGCTGAGCTTCCTGACGACCGACGCCGCCGTTTCACCGGATATGCTTCATGAAGCGCTCAAGGAGGCAGCCGGGGATTCCTATAATATGGTAAGCGTCGACGGCGATACCTCCACGAACGACACGCTCACCATTATGGCGTCCGGTATGGCTGGCAACGCCGAAATTACTGAGAAGAACGAAGATTACAGGGCGTTTGTACAGGCGCTGACAGCTCTTTGTAAAAAGCTTTCCAAAATGCTCGCGGGTGACGGCGAGGGCGCGACGAAGCTGCTCGTATGTTCCGTTACCGGGGCAAGGACAAAAGAGGATGCAAAGAGCGTTGCGAAAACGGTCATTTGCTCAAGCCTCCTAAAGGCCGCTATGTTCGGCGCCGACGCAAACTGGGGCAGGGTGCTGTGTGCCATCGGTTACAGCGGCTGTGATGTTGATATTCATAAGGTAGATGTGGCGTTTTCCTCCTGTAAGGGAACGCTGCCCGTCTGCAAAAACGGCGCGGGCATTGAATTTTCTGAGAATAAGGCAAAAGACATTTTAAGCGAAAAGGAAATAACAATCAAAATTGCCCTAAACGACGGTTTCTTTGCCGCAGAGGCCTACGGCTGTGATTTAACCTATGATTATGTAAAGATAAACGGCGACTACCGCACCTGATTTTTGGGTGTTCTTTGGTATATTCGGGGCTTGCCGCTCCTTTGCGTATCCCGGATACGCGGCAGTCGCATGCGCACCCCGCCTATACGCAAATATCATCCCCAAAATGTGGTTTCATTAAATATGCATCGGTTGCTTACGCACCCGGCCTCAACCAATTTACCTGAAAAATCTGCACGTGGTCTGTACAGAAAATTCAAGAAGCTTCTGCTTCTTTGTGTGCCCAGGCTGGCGGTTTCTGCCTTTGCTGACAATAAAAAAACAGAATTTGACTCCGGAGGGACATTTTCATGGATATAACAAGCGAAAAGCGCGCGCAGGTGCTCATACAGGCGCTGCCGTATATACAAAAATTTGCTGGACAGACGATTGTCGTTAAATATGGCGGCAACGCGATGGTAAGCCCTCAGCTGAAAAGCGCCGTTATGAGCGATATTGTGCTCATGCAGCTTGTGGGCATCAACGTCGTGCTCGTCCACGGGGGCGGCCCCGAAATCAGCGAAATGCTCAATAAGGTCGGCAAGGAAAGCAAATTCGTAAACGGCATGCGCGTCACCGACGAGGAGACTGTGGAAATCGTTCAGATGGTGCTCGCGGGCAAGGTCAACAAGGGTCTTGTCCAGCAGCTTGAGGAGCACGGCGGTAAGGCACTCGGCCTTTGCGGGCTCGACTCCCGCATGATTATGGCGGAAAAGCTGGTTACAGCCGAGGATTTGGGCTTTGTAGGCGAAATCACGGAGGTCAATTCCGGCGTAATCGAAGACGCGATTGAAAAGGGCTATGTGCCGATTATCTCGACCATAGCGGGCGGGTACCACGGCGAGGTTTACAACATAAACGCGGACATCGCGGCGGCAAGCATCGCGGCAAAGCTCGGCGCGTGCAAGCTGATTTTGATGACCGACATCCGCGGCCTTCTGCGTGACAGGGAGGACGAAAGCACGCTGATTCCCGTCGTAAACGTCAGCGACGTACCGAGCCTCAAGCGGGAGAAGATTATAAGCGGCGGTATGATTCCTAAAATCGACTGCTGCGTCGAGGCCGTCCGGCAGGGCGTCAAACGGGCGCATATCATCGACGGCAGGATTGAGCACTCCATTTTAATCGAGATGTTCTCCGACGAAGGCATCGGCACGATGTTTTATTAAAATAAGAGGTATTCTATGACCATCAGAAAAATGCAGGAAAACGATTATAATGAAGTCCGCGCCATGTGGCAGGTGACCTCAAGGCGCGCGCTGTCGAAATCGGACGGCCGTGAAGAAATCAGCCGTTATTTAAAGCGCAACGAGGGTTTGAGCGTCGTCGCGCAAGAGGACGGGAAAATCATCGGCGCGGTGCTCGCCGGCCATGACGGACGGCGCGGGTTTCTCCATCATATGGCGGTGCTGCCCGGCTACCGCAGGCACGGCGTTGCAAGGCGGATGGCTCAGGCGGCGCTTGAGGGGCTTCAAAAAGAAGGCATCGACAAAACGCATATTTTCGTATTTTCCGACAATCAGGCGGGGCAGGCGTTTTGGTCGTCGATGGGCTTTTTACGGCGAGAGGACGTATACGTTTACTCCTGCGAGCACGGCTCCATATAGCAAGGAAAGGCGTGATATATATGGACGATATACAAATCAAAAATGACGAGCATAATTATTTGATGCCCACATACAGCCGGTTTGACGCGGCGCTTACACATGGCAAAGGCGCTTTGGCATATGATGTAAACGAAAAGGAATACATCGACTTTACAAGCGGAATCGGCGTAAACGCATTAGGCTTCTGCGACGGCGGCTGGGTAAAGGCCGTTACAGAGCAGGCTTTAAAGCTTCAGCATATTTCAAACCTTTATTACAGCCCCGTACAGATACAGCTTGCCAAAACGCTCTGTGAAAAGACAGGGTTCGACAAGGTGTTTTTTACAAATTCCGGAGCGGAAGCAAACGAATGCGCCATCAAGCTTGCGAGAAAGTACAGCTTTGAAACGTTCGACCCGTCGCGTACAGGTATCGTCTGCCTGAAAAATTCGTTCCATGGCAGGACAATCACGACGCTTTCCGCTACCGGACAGGACGTTTTCCACAACTATTTCTTTCCGTTTACCGGCGGCTTTACTTTTGCGGAAGCAAACGACTTTGAGAGCGTGAAAGCAAGCGTGAACGAAGAGACATGCGCCGTTATGATAGAGCTTATCCAGGGAGAAGGCGGCGTCTGCCCGCTTGAACGGGATTTTATGTTAAGCCTCTATGACTTTTGTAAAGAAAACGCGCTGCTGCTCATCATAGATGAGGTGCAGACGGGAATGGGACGTACTGGAAAGCTGTTCTGTTACGAGAATTACGGCATTACGCCCGACATCATAACCTCGGCAAAGGGTCTTGGAGGGGGGCTTCCCATCGGCGCGTGCCTGTGCAGCAAGGAGCTCGGCGGCGTTTTATCCGCCGGTACGCACGGCACCACCTACGGCGGAAACCCCGTCGTTTGCGCCGGTGCTTTGGAGGTGCTGTCCCGTGTAGGAAATAACGCGTTTTTAAAAGAGGTACGGCAAAAGGGCGAATACATAAAAGATAAGCTTTTGAAGCTGGACAATGTAAAAGAGGTACGCGGTATGGGGTTGATGCTCGGTATCGTACTCGAAAACGGCGAGGCGAAAGAAATCGCCGCCAAATGCGTACAAAACGGGCTTTTAATCCTGACCGCAAAGACGCTGCTGCGCCTGCTGCCGCCGCTTACCATCACATATGAGGAGATAGACAAGGGGCTTGCAATTTTGCAGTCCTGCCTGAAAGCATAAAAATACGGCAATTGAAAGGAAGAACCGCACATGAAGCATTTACTCAAGCTCCTGGATTTGACAGGCCAGGAAATTATCGACATTCTAAACCTTGCCGACCAGCTCAAATACGAGCAGAAGCACGGCATAGAGCACAAGCTGCTAAAGGGCAAAACGCTCGGCATGATATTCCAGAAGGCCTCGACGCGCACGCGCGTTTCCTTTGAGGTCGGCATGTACCAGCTCGGCGGTATGCCGCTGTTTTTGTCCGCGAACGATATGCAGATTGGCAGGGGAGAGCCGGTGCAGGACACCGCGCGCGTACTGTCGCGTTTCCTCGACGGCATCATGATTCGCACGTTCGAGCAGGCGGAGGTCGAGGCGCTCGCGCAGCACGGCAGTATCCCCATTATCAACGGCCTGACTGATTTCTGCCATCCGTGCCAGGTGCTGGCCGACCTGATGACCATCCGTGAGTTCAAGGGCAAGCTCGAGGGATTAAAGCTGTGCTTTATCGGAGACGGCAACAACATGATGAACTCCCTGATAGTCGGCGGGCTTAAGACCGGCATGCGGGTATCGGCCGCGTGCCCGGAGGGGTACGACCCCGACCCGTCTATTTTGGAATTTGCGGCGGCTTACGATTGCTTTGAGCTGCATAGAAATCCCATCGACGCGGCAAAGGACGCGGACGTGCTCATTACCGACGTTTGGGCGTCCATGGGCCAGGAGGGCGAGGCAAAGAAGCGCGCGGCGGCGTTTGCGGGCTTCCAGATAAACGACGAACTGATGGCGGCAGCAAAGCCCGACGCAATGGTGCAGCACTGCCTGCCCGCGCATAGGGAAGAGGAAATAACGGAAAAGGTTTTTGAAGCGCACGCGGACGAAATCTTTGAGGAAGCGGAGAACCGCCTGCACGCGCAGAAGGCCGTGCTCGTAAAGACAATGGCGGACTAATATATGGAATGCTTTGGCTGGGTACGCCGTGCGTGCCCGGCCCGAAAGGGTTAACGATATGGTAAGGGATATACAGGATGAGATTTTAAGGCTCAAAAAAGAAAAGGATATCTGCATTTTGGCGCACAGCTACCAGTCGCACGACATCCTTGAGGTCGCGGATTTTACGGGCGATTCGTACCAGCTGAGCGTTATGGCGAAAAGCGCGCAGCAGCAGACGGTACTGATGTGCGGCGTGCGGTTTATGGCGGAGACGGTAAAGCTTTTGTCGCCGCAGAAAAAGGTGATTCTGTCAAGCCCTGTCGCCGGTTGCCCGATGGCGGAGCAGATTTTGCCGCAGGAGGTTGCAGCGTTTAAAAAAGAACATCCGGATTACACGGTTGTTGCTTATATCAACACCACCACCGCGCTCAAAACGCAGTGCGACGTTTGCGTGACCTCATCCTCCGCGGTAAAAATCGTCGGGAATATCGATAACGGCAATATCCTTTTCCTGCCCGACCAGAACCTCGGGCAATATGTAAAGGAGCAATTCCCGGACAAAAACATCGTGCTCATGGATGGAAGCTGTCCGGTGCACGCGCAGGTATCCCTCCGGGAGGCACAGGAGAGCAAACGTCTGCACCCCGGCGCACAGCTTCTCGTCCATCCGGAATGTGTACCGGCGGTACTCAAGGAAGCCGATTTTATCGGTTCAACCTCCGCCATCATGAATTACGCGAAGCAGTCCGATTCAAAAGAGTTCATTATCGGCACGGAAATCAGCATTGCCGAGCATTTACAGCATGAATGTCCCGATAAAACGTTCTATCTGATGTCAAAGCGCCTGATTTGCCCGAATATGAAGGCGACGACGATTGTGGACGTATTAAATTGTGTAAAAGGCACCGGCGGGGAAATCATTGAGCTAGACACGGAAACAAGGGAAAAAGCGGCGGGCTGTATCGAAAAGATGATAGAGCTCGGCGGTTGAGTTTGGTTTTTCCGGCTTGCCCAAACACATAGGGTATGATATACTGGCAAACAAGGCGGGCGGCAGTTTTTCGCCCGCCTGTTTTTTATAATTTAACAGATACAAATTAATCATTTAGAAATTTTTTAAACGGATGTTAAAATTAGGAGGCTAGCGTAATGGAACATGAGCTGAAAATTAAAATGTACGCGTTTACGATAGATTGCAACAATCATTATGAGTTGGCAAAATTTTATGCGAAGCTGCTCAAGTGGGAGATTGCGTTTCATGATGACGATTGGGCGTGTGTCGGCGCCCCGGGAACCGGGCAGGGTACGTACCCTGGTATTACGTTTCAGCGCAACCCTGACTATAAGCCGCCAGTATGGCCGTCAGAGCCTGGGGCTCAACAGCAAATGGCGCATTTGGACCTTGCTGTCAATAACCTGGAAGAAGCGGTTGCGTATGCAGCCGGTTGTGGCGCAACAGTCGCGGACAAGCAATTTTCTGATGACTGGAAGGTCATGCTCGACCCCGAGGGACACCCCTTTTGCCTATGCCCAATGAAAGCGGTCATTGAAAGTGAGCAGTTTGCGCTGTTATAAAAAACGACAGTTTGAGATTGCGCCGCCGTATTCATGTAAGGGCAGTGAGACTAACAGAAATATACTGCTTTGGCGGAAAAGGCGTACCTCTTTTATAACAAATTGGAGGATTTTATGGAGAATGAAGTTGTTCAGCTAGAGTATAAAATGTGGGAAGCGGCACTGCATAAGGATATAGCTGGTTTTAAAGAACTTGTTTTGCCGGATGCTGTCATGATATGCGGCGGGTATAGATGCCTTGGAAGTGAGTATGCAGATTTCATTTCTGATTTTAACATTAGCGGATATTCTATCAGCAATATGGAGATAATCCATTCAAGCGGCAGCGAGGTTACATTACATTATGTACTTCGTACGCAAGCAGAGGATAGCGAAGCTCAGGATTTAACAGGTCTTTTCCATGTGGTGTCAATATGGAAAAGGAAAACCGATACATGGAATTTAATATTTAATATGGATTCAAGGATTGTGGAATCGTAACGCAAAAGCATCGTCCGCTTTATTGGTAAAAGGCGAGCCTATTTTGTTGCTTTCAATAATCGCAGGCAGGTCACAACGGTACACTTGTTGCGCTTTTGCCTGTTGGGTTTACCCAAGATTCCCTTTCAACGCCAGATACGGCTACGCCTCTATCAGAGTCTATAAAAACAGCCGCTGTAAAGCAATTTGCTTGTCATTTAGGCTGTTATCATAACTGGATTTATATATCCTGCTTGCCGTGATTAGAACAAGGGCGGACGATGGTTTCAGTACGGCAAAACAAACGATTAATTTTACTCCGGCGGTGAATCGACATGAAGGAAAAGGTAATGGTTGCCATGAGCGGCGGCGTTGACAGCTCCGTGGCGGCTGCGCTCTTATTGGAGCAGGGCTATGAGGTATGCGGCGCGACGCTGCGGCTGTTTGATAACGGCGACATCGGCATAAACGACAGCACGCGCACGTGCTGCTCTCTCGACGACGTGGAGGACGCGAGGAACGTCGCGTATAAGCTCGGCATCGAGCATTATGTGTTCAATTTTGGGCTGACCTTTAAACGGGAGGTCATCGACAGGTTTGCAAAGGCTTATGAAAATGGGCTTACGCCGAACCCCTGCATCGACTGCAACCGCTATATAAAGTTCGGAAAGCTTTTGGAGCGCGCAAGGCTTTTGGAGCGCGATATGATTGCGACCGGCCATTATGTCCGGCGGGAGTACGACAAGGGCAGCGGCAGGTATCTGCTCAAAAAAGCCGCCGACCAGACAAAAGACCAGACCTATGTGCTTTATGTGCTGACACAGGACGAGCTTGCGCACACGCTCTTCCCACTCGGCGGCATGACGAAGGGGCAGGCGCGTGAAATCGCGCAGGAGAAGGGGCTTATTAATGCCAGAAAGCCTGACAGCCAGGACATCTGCTTTGTGAAGGACGGCGACTACGCCGGTTTTCTGGAAAATGTCTGGGGCGTCCCCTCAAAGGAAGGGGAATTTATTTATAAGGACGGTTCGAGCCTCGGCCGCCACAAGGGGATTATCCATTATACCATCGGACAGCGCAAGGGCCTGGGTATCAGCTATAAGTACCCGGTTTTCGTACTGGGCAAAGACCCGGAAACGAACGTCGTCACGCTTGGGGAAAATGAGGACTTATTTTCTGACAGGCTGATAGCGGAGGATTTGAACTGGATTGCGTGCGAAAGCCCCGTTACCTCGCTGAACGTGACCGCCAAGGCCCGGTACAGCCAAAAGGAGGCAAAGGCGGTTGTGCACCCGCTTTCCGAAACGCGGGCGCTCGTTGAATTTGAGGAAAAACAGCGCGCCGTTACACCCGGCCAGGCGGTCGTTTTTTACGACGGCGACATCGTTGTGGGCGGCGGGACGATTGCCTCTAAGGAATAACCGTGTTTTAAGAGGGAGACAGGCCGCTGTCTCCCTTCTTTGTATTGTATAAAGAATAAAAAAGGGAAAGCAATCGTTGCTTTCCCTTTTTTAATAAAGCTCCAGGCAAAAATACCTTGCCCCCGGCAGCGGATTGTCATAATACGGCGGTATTTCAACAAAACCAAGCGTTTGATAGAGTGAAAACGCGCGCTCAAGCGTTTGGAGCGTATCGAGATAAATTTTTTTGTAACCTGCCACGCGCGCCTGATGAATAATTGTGCGCATCAGGCTGGTCGCCACACCCGCTCCTCGGAATTCAGGCCGCACATAGAGGCGTTTGCACTCGCATATATCCTGCGCGTAATAGCGGAAAGCCACACAGCCCGCAGGTGCTCCATCCGCGAACGCCAAATACAGGCCGCCGCCGGGCGGCGCGTATTTTCCCGGCAGTCCGGTGAGCTCGTCCTGATAGCTTTGAAAGCGCAAATCGACACCGAGCGTTTCCCTGTATTCTTCAAACAACTGCCTGACAGTCTCAATATCCCGGTATACGGGCCTGGTTTCTATATCCACTTGGTTTCCTCCGGTGAAGCTATATACAAAACGCCCGTATGAAACGGGCGCTTTTTTATCCCAATACTTTTTTAGCCGTATCTACGCTTTCCTTTGCGTCCCTGCAATAGAAATCCGCGCCGATACGCTCCGCGTACTCCGGCGTAAGCACCGCGCCGCCGACCATCACTTTGCACTGTTCGCCTGAACCGCGCAGCAGGCGTATGGTGTCCTCCATCGCGCCGAGCGTTGTCGTCATCAGCGCTGAAAGCCCCACGAGCCTTACGCCGTGCTCCCGCACCGCGTCGAGCACAAGCCGCGGGTCGACGTCACGCCCGAGGTCGATGACTGTGTACCCGTAATTTTCAAGCAGTACCTTGACTATATTTTTTCCAATATCATGAATATCGCCCTTGACGGTCGCCAGCACGATTTTACCCTTGCTCACCGGCGCGTTTCCCTTGGATGAAAGCGTTTTTTTAATCACCTCAAAGCAGCTTTGCGCCGCTGTCGCGGACTGAATGAGCTGCGGAAGGAAAATTTTCCCCTGCTCGAACTGCGCGCCCGTCCTGTCGAGCGCGGGAATTAATATGTTATTGACAATTTCCATCGGCTCCATCGCCGACAATAGCTGCTGCGTCAGCCGCGCGCAGTCGCCCTTCAGCCCGTTTTCTATCGCGTACGGCAAATCCATCTGCGTGCTGGCAGGGGAGGGCAGCGCTTTTTTAACATCCTGGTACGCGGCAATGAACTCCCGCGCGTTTTCATCGATGTTCGCAAGCAGCTTATACGCGCGCACCGCGCCGGTCATGGCATCGATATTTGGGTTGATAATCGCAAGGTCAAGCCCGTTTTGCAGCGCCATCGTCAAAAACGAGGCGTTAATCAACTCCCGGTTCGGCAGGCCGAACGAGATGTTCGATACGCCGAGAATGGTTTTGACGCCCAGCTCCTCCTTCACGCGCCTGAGCGCCGAAAGCGTTTCCATTACGCCTTCCTGCTCGGCGGAGGCCGTGAGCGTCAGGCAGTCGATAAAGATGTCGCCGCGCGGGATACCGAGGGCGTCAGCGCGCCGGACAATTTTTTCCGCGATTGCAAAGCGGCCCTGCGCCGTTTTGGGAATGCCGTTTTCGTCGAGCGTCAGACCGACGACCGCCGCGCCGTACCGTTTGACGAGCGGCAGGACACCCGCAAGCGATTTTTCTTCCCCGTTTACGGAGTTGACAATAGGCTTGCCGCAACATACGCGCAGCGCCGCCTCGAGCACGTCCGTCCGGGTGGAATCGATTTGCAGCGGGGCGTCCGTCACACCCTGCAGCGCCTTGATTACCTTGATCATCATCGCTGGCTCGTCGATTTCCGGCAGGCCAACGTTGACGTCGAGAATATCGGCGCCCGCGCGCACCTGCTCGATTCCCTGCGCCAGGATATAATCCAGGTCATTGTTTTTCAGCGCGTCCTTAAACAGCTTTTTGCCTGTGGGATTGATGCGTTCCCCCACGATACGCGGACAGTCCGTTCCGACGGTATGGACCGCGCTGCAAACGGCGTTTGGGATAGCGGCTTTACGCTTTTTGTATTGGCTGCGCTCCAAAATAGAGCGTACCGCTTTGATGTATTCAGGCGTCGTACCGCAGCAGCCGCCAATCACCTTTACACCCAGCGGCAGAAGCCGTTCCATGCTTTTTGCAAAATCCTGAGGCGTTACGTCGTAGGCGTTCGTCTCGGGGTCGGGAAGGCCTGCGTTTGGCTTGACGACAATCGGAAGGCTCGTCCATCTGGAAAGCTCCTCTACCACAGGATACAGCTCGTCAGGGCCGAGCGAACAGTTCACGCCGATTGCGTCTACGCCGAGCCCTTCGAGTGTAAGCGCCATGGCGGATACCGTACAGCCTGTAAAGGTACGCCTGTTTTGCTCAAACGTCATGGTACAAAGAACAGGAAGCGTGCTGTTTTCCTGTGCCGCGAGCACCGCCGCCTTGAGCTCATAGAGGTCGGTCATCGTTTCAAATACAATCAGGTCTGAGCCCTTTCCCGCGATAACCTGCTGCTTGAAAATATCGTAGGCCTCTTCAAAGGCCAGCGCCCCGTTTGGCTCCAGCAGCTGCCCAATGGGGCCGATGTCGAGCGCGACGAGTGCTTCTGTCCCTTCGCACGCTTTTCTTGCGTTCGATACGGCCGCGGAGATAACCTCTTCCACGCTTTTTCCTGTATCCGCAAGCTTATAGCGGTTCGCGCCGAAGGTATTTGTGTACACTGCCTGCGCGCCCGCTCCGATATAGCAGCGGTGGATTTCCTGTATCATTTCCGGATGGGTAAGCCCCAAAAGCTCCGGCGCTTCTCCCGCGTGAAGCCCCCTTGCCTGTAGCATGGTGCCCATGGCGCCGTCAAGCAAAATGAAGCCGTCTTGTTTCAATAGGTCCTTAAACACAACGCGTCCCAGCCTTTCTGAAAGCGCAGGTATCCCGCAGGCTGCAATCGCCGCAGCTGCGCTTTTTTCTCTCTATTTTATTTTGCGACAGGCCGATAACGGCCGTCACCGATTTAACGGGTACCAGCATTCCGCCGGGGCTCAGGCAAACGCCCGCCTTGCGCGGCGCGTCGAGCACCGAAAGAAAATCTCCCTGAACGTCGATTGGCAAATCGCCGTAGCCGGGGCTGAAGCGCCACGTTTTGTAAAAGCCGGGAAAATCCTCAGCAATTTGCCCCTCCAGCTTATCGCAGACCTGCTCTATCGCCACGCTCGCAAGGCTGTCGAGCACGACGGCCTTCGCCATATCCTCAACCTGCGCCCGGCGAATCAGCCTGTCTATACCCGCGCCGATGGTCGCGCAAAGCAAAACGGCCTTTTCACAGTTTTCCAAATGCCTTTTTATATCTGTACCGCGCAGGGAAAGCCCGCAGCCATCAAAGCCGATGCCGTCCTCCCGTGGTATTATGGGAAAGCAGCGTGTAATATAGGCGGGCCGGGCCGCTTCCAGCAGCATAGCCTCGCATTCCTCTAAAAGACGGAGTGTCTGCCCGTCGGGCGTTTTACCGCCCATCCCGAGGTAACGCAGCGCCTCCGCGCGGTTCAACCGTTCCAGTTTCATCAATAATAATTTCCCCTGACTGCCCCGCGTTAAAGCAGGGTTTTAATGCTTTCGCTGATTTTTCTTGCAACATACGGATTGTTCATCGTATACAAATGGACACCGTCTACGCCGTTTGCAATCAAATCCACAATCTGGTCGACCGCGTAGGCGACGCCCGCATCGCGGATTGCTTCCGGGTTGTCACCGTAGCGCTGCATCATCTTTGTGAATTTGACCGGAAGGCTCGCTCCGCTGATGGATACCATCCGTTCAATCTGCTTCTTGTTGGTTACCGGCATAATCCCCGCTTCAATCGGGACCGAAATTCCGGCAATCTGGCAGCGTTCGCGGAACCGGTAAAAGCTTGCGTTGTCGAAAAACAGCTGGGTAATGATATGCTGCGCGCCCGCATCGGTTTTTTTACGCAGGTTTAAAATATCCTCGACTTCTCCCGCCGCTTCCATATGCACCTCGGGATAGCACGCGCCGGATATACCGAACCCGTCCCCGCATTCTTCTTTAATAAACGCAATCAGGTCGCTTGCGTGCTTAAAATCTGTTTTCGGCTCAAAATCGGGATTTTTGTCGCCGCGCAGAGCCAGAATATTTTCAATCCCGTGCTCCTTAAAATCCTTTAGGACCTCCCTGATTTGCTCCTTCGTGTTGTTCAGGCAGGTAAGGTGCGCTACAGCCTCGATTTCAAGCTTGTTTTTGATATAAGAAGCAATCTCGCCGTTTGTCTGCGCGCCGCCCTTGCCGCCCGCGCCGTACGTCACGCTGATAAAATCGGGACGCAGCTCCTTTAATTGCTCCAGCGTGCTGTAAACCGTTTCGATTGGGCTTGTCTTTTTCGGCGGGAACACCTCAAACGAAAAAACCGTTTTATCCTGCCCGAATTTATCCGTTACTTTCATTATAGTCACCAACTTTTTCTTTTATCCGCCGCCCGCGCCGCCCGTCTTACGACGGGCTTTTCCGCGCAAAGCGCGGAGCTTGGCGTGCCGCGGCACGCCCGCGCGGGCGGCGTTCGTCTGTTATTCTTCCAAAGGCCGGAAAACGCATCTGACGGTTGCGTCAAATGCGTCCTCCAATGAAACGGCGGAATACACGGCTTAATTTTCCATACCGTCGCCGTTATTGGTATCGTCATGAATTTGTACGCCGGAATTATCGATATGGATTCCTGGTTTTACCGCGTCCATATCGGCTAGTACCCAGCTGAACTCGCCCGTTGTGACGATGCTGTTACAGTATTCGCACTTGCCCGCGCTCGTAATCTGGAGCGGCGCGCCGCAGTGCGGGCAGGACTTCGACTGTGCCGCGCTGGCGGCTGCCTTCGTCTTGACGCCCGTTTTCCGCATAAAGGTCAACAGGTAATCCATGTAGCAGTCTATATTCGGATTGCCCTTGAGCACCTTTCTCGTTTCCTCGTCGATAATATAATCCGCCATGCGCACCGACATATATACCGTTAAATATTCAAATTGGCTGTCGCGCACATACTTATGAAGAAAAGCTTCACGAATATTAATCCGCTCAATGATATTGATTCGTTTGAGATTGATATACTCCTGAAGCTGCAGCTCATGCTGCCGGTACAGCTCTTCCTTTTCAAACGGCCTAATCTGCGACCAGTCGCGCGCGGTCCATGCGTTTTGCAGGGTAATAAAGACCTCCTTGGCCCATCCCGTGAACCCGTCGAGACTGAAGTCCGGGTCAATATTTGTAATCGCCGGTACGATTTCTATTTCATGGTTCTGTACGATGGGTTTAGCGCCTCCCGCCGGCCTCGTTCCGGTTGTCCCGAATCCTTTGCGCTTGCCTATCAGGATAAACGCGGCGACAACTACTATGAAAATAACAGCGGCAATCGCAAAGCCTCCGCCGCCTCCACCTGAGGAACCGCCGCCGTCGCCAAAGTAAAGGAAACCGCCTCCGCCGTAATCGTCGTTACCGCCGTAGTCATAGCCGCCTCCGCCGCCATAGCCTCCGCCCCCGCCGTAGTCGTTATAATTGCCTACGTCGAGCGGCTTGAACGCCAGCGCCCCGGCTCCGCAGGACAGCCCTGCCGCGAGCATCAGGCAAAATGTACAGCATATTAGGAAAATAGCCATTGCCCTCTTTTTCATGCGGTTATCCCTACCCCTCATTCATTTTTTTCATTGTACCATACGCCTTTTTAAATATCAATTTATATTTAGACGCGCAATTCCATATTCCGGCAATGATGGCTGCCGGCTGCGTTTTCTCTTGGAGGCTTACATCGCAGCCGAACCCCGGCTTTTCAAAATAGGGCTTGTCTTGCCTAAGAATATGTTGAAGATTCACAATAAATGATGGCAACTTTGTTGCAAGCATCAATTGAAAACGGTTACATTCGGTGGTATTCTTAACGTAAGGATTTATCTTGAAATAATGGGAGGAATGTTTTTTATGAGACAACTGAATAAGAAAGCATGGAGTCTAATCCTTACTCTCTGCATCGCCATTTCCATGGTCATCGTCCCCGCGGCGACGGTAAACGCAGCGGTGGATGAATCAGGCAGTACTGCCGCCTCGGATTATGGCCTTGTAGAAAAAGCGCAGGATGGGGCGATTCTGCATGCGTTCAACTGGTCGTACAGTTCGGTCAAGTCGAACCTGCAGGCAATCGCGCAGGCGGGCTATTCGAGCGTACAGGTTTCCCCTGTACAAAAGCCGAAGGACTTTAACGCCGGCTGGAACGACGTGAAGGGCCAGTGGTGGAAGCTTTACCAGCCTGTCACGCTTGATTTTTCCGACGGCAGCACTTGGCTCGGCACAAAGTCCGATTTTAAGGCGATGTGCGATGCGGCGGACCAGTACGGCATCAAGATTATTGTCGATATCGTTGCAAACCATATGGCTAACATCAACGGTACGGGCAACAATATGAGCGATATTTCAACACAGGTACCGAGCGACCTGCGCAACAACAGCAGCTACTGGCACATCAATTCCGAATGGGCCAACGACGGCAGCCGCTGGAGCATGACGCAGGGCTCTATCGGTATGCCCGACCTCAATACGGGAAATTCCTATATCCAGCAGAAAATTTTAGGCCTGCTCAATACATGCATCGACCTCGGCGCGGACGGTTTCCGCTTTGACGCGGCAAAGCATATTGAGCTCCCGAACGATTCCGGTTGCGGCAGCAACTTCTGGCCGACGGTTATTAACGGCTCAAAGAGCCACGCGGGCGGCAACGACGTTTTCTATTATGGTGAAATACTCAACACAGCCGGCACGGCTATTTCCAACTTTACGCAGTACATGAGCATCACCGACAACTATTCCGGTGACGCAAAGCTTGTAGCGGCGCAGAACGGCAACGCTCAGGGCCTTGCCGATTCCAGCCTAAGCAAGGGCGCAGCCGCAAATAAAACCGTGCTGTGGGTAGAGTCGCACGACACCTACATGGGTGAATCCGGTTCCGCCGGTATCGGCAACACGAGCGGCGTATCAAACGCAAACATTAAAAAGGCTTGGGCCATTACCGGTTCTCGCAACGGCATTGCGTCGCTTTTCTTTGCACGCCCCGGCAGCGCTAAGATGGGCCAGGCGTCAACCGACACGACCTGGAAGGATAAATCCGTAGCGGAGGTCAATAAGTTCAAGAACTTTTTCAACGGACAGAGCGAATACCTTTCGAGCAGCGGCGACGTTGCCTATAACGAACGCGGCACATCGGGCGTAGTCATCGCCAAGCTGGGCGGCGGCGGCTCGGTCAGCGTGCCTGCGCGCAAGATGCAGAACGGCACGTATACCGACCAGGTCACCGGCAGCAAATTTACCGTGTCGAACGGTACCATCAGCGGTACGGTCGGCAGCGACGGCATTGCGGTCGTTTATAACGCGGTAACGGTTACGGAGCCGAAAAACACCATCTCCAGGCAGGGCGGCACCTTTACGAGCGACACGCTCACTTTAACGCTCGGCCTGACAAACGCAGCCTCCGGTACTTATCAGGTCAACAACGGTACAAAGACCACATATACGAAAGAAACGAATATTACAATCGGCTCCGGCGTCGCTTACAATACGCCGATTGTCGTCAAGCTGACGGCAACCGACGGCAAGCAGACCACAGAGGCGTCCTATACCTTCACAAAGAAGGACCCGGCGGACGGCACCTATATTTACTTTGACAACGGCGCAACAAACTGGAATACCGTCAACTGCTATGTATACGATGACAGCGGCTCTCTGGAAATCAAAAACGCTGAATGGCCCGGCGTCCAGATGACGAAGGACAGCAGTGGGCTGTATGTTTACGAGGTTCCTGAAAACCTGCAAAGCGGCAAGGTGCTCTTCAATGCCGGCTCCTCCGGCCCGCAGATTCCGGCGCAGGACCAGCCCGGGCTTGAAATCGGCGGCTCCTCCAAGCTGTACCAAAACGGCGACTGGAAGGATTACGAGCCGGAAAAACCGACTGACCCCGATACAAAGCCGACCGGCCCGGACACAAAACCCACTGACCCCGATACGAAGCCGACAGACCCCATAGGCGTAACGTATATGCTGGGCGACGCAAACGGCGACAAGCTGGTCAATCTTTCCGATGTCCTGCGTATGCAGAACCATCTTGCCGCAAAGCTCGTTATGACCTCCATTGAGCAGGTCGCAGCGGACGTTGACCGCAGCGGCAAGGTCGATTTGGCGGATGTCCTGGAAATACAGAAGTATCTTGCAAATATGTCGGCCAATGAGGAAATCGGCAAAATCTTCACCACCGGCGGAGACCCGACGGGCCCGGACACAAAGCCCACAAAACCCACAGACCCTGAAACCGATCCGACGGAGCCTCCCACCACCACACAGCCTACCGAGCCCGATACAAAGCCGACCGACCCGCCCATTGGGAACACGGTAACGCTCTATTTCTCTAACTCCGCAAACTGGGATAAGGTTTTCCTGTATGCGTGGAGAGGCTCGGACGGCCAGCAGAACGGCTCCTGGCCGGGACAGGAAATGACGGCAGTCGGTAAGAACGAGTACAATGAGACAATTTACAAGGTCGTAATCGACCTGTCGCAGTATGACAATATTATTTTCAACAACGGAAACCAGACGCAGACACAGGATATTCCCGTATCTGCTGCCTCTGACGGAAAGGGCTTTTACTGCGATATGAATATCAGGGACAGCCAGGGCCATTATGGCTACGGCACGTACGATTTCGACCCTTCTTTCATCATCCCCGGCTGATTATAACACTTGCTTTAAAACCAAGATAATCCTTATTTTGAAAAGCCGCGCGTTAAGCGCGGCTTTTCTTTTTTACATAGCCTGATTTTTACAAAAAGAAACCTCCGCGCGCTTTGCGCATAAAATGGTAGTGTAAAATGAAGGAGGTGTAAAAAATAGCGATTAGAATTTTTATAGACCAGGGACACAACCCGCAAAACCCCAACGCGGGCGCGGAGGCAAACGGCGTAAGGGAGCAGGACATTACCTATGACGTAGGCGTGCGCCTGCGCGACCTGCTGCGGGCCAATCCGAACTTCGACGTCCGTCTATCCCGCAACACGCCGACCGAGCAGCTCGGCACGAGCAACGCAACCTCCTTGCAGGAGCGCGTCAATATGGCAAACGCGTGGGACGCGGATTTCTTTATCAGCCTGCACTGCAATTCCAGCACCATTACCTCCGCGAGCGGCTGCGAAGCGTATGCTTTCAGCCGGGAAAGCGAGGGCTTTGCCATGGGGGAGAGCATTTGCAGATGGCTCAGCTACAGCACGGGCCTGCAGAACAGGGGCGTATTCGTGCGCCCAAGCCTTTATGTCCTGCGTGCGACCGTCATGCCCTCGGTGCTTATCGAGATGGGCTTCCTCACCAACGAACGGGATGTTTTCCTGCTCACCAACGACCCGCAGAGCTTTGCGCGCGGCATATACAACGGCATTCTGGCCTATTACGGCCTGATTCAATAATTATGCGTTACAAAAACAGGGGGTAGGTGGATGAAAGCCACCTGCTCCCTGTTAACGTTTATGCCGCCAGCCGAACGGTTCAGCTTTTACCAAGCTGGCAGATAAGCGTTTATTATGTCCTTACTCCCATTTGAAGAATTTAAGGGAAACGGCAATACAAATCAGGGCAATGGCACACATGACAATGGCTGGTATCAGGCTGCTGTTGACTTCCAATCCCAGAGAAGCAGCCTTCAGCAGCTTTATTCCCTGTGTCAGCGGTAAAATATCCGAAATACTCTGAAGTGCAGCGGGCATTATTTCGTAGGGCAGGGTAGCCCCGGAAAGAATCAGCATAGGGAAATACAATATACTTGCGGTTACGCCTGCTATTTTTGTATTTGGGGCAATTCCTCCCACCATCATGCCAATACTGAACATGGATACAATAACCAGAAGATAGCCGCCTAAAAACGCTGAAATTGACCCGCGAAATTGGAAATCAAAGAAGAGAACAGCGATAAGAAGCAAAAGCAAAAATGAAACAACTGCATATATGGTGTAAATCACGGCCTGTACAAATAAAATCATGGATGGACTGACAGGCGTTACCTTATACCGCTTCAATATGTTCCTGCTGCGGTAGTCCGCAACGACCAAAGGCAATCCCATGACGCCACCGGCGCAAATTGAAATGGCTGCAAGCGCGCCAAAGGACTGCTCCAGAAAGGAATACCCCGCACCCTCAAAAGCGGGCTTATTTCCATAAAGAACGCCAAGAATAACGAGAACGGCAACCGGCAGACAAATGGCAAATATGAACATGTCCATCCCGCGCAGGGATAGCTTCAACTCTGTTGCCAGCATGGTTTTAAAAGCTTTCATTATCCTGTTCCTCCTCATCTGTATACCATAGGTATGCGTCCTCAAAGCTTTCATATGGGCTATTTTTGACTGCTTCGGAAACTGTGCCGTAAAAAACAGCCTTTCCCTTTTTCAGAATACATATCTGGTCGCACAGCGCTTCTACCTCGTCCATGAAATGAGAGGTCAAAAAAATCGTCAACCCCTTCTCCTTTAAGCCGGAAAGGATTTTCCAAACCTCACGGCGCGCTTTTGCGTCAAGCCCGGTTGTCAGCTCGTCCAGAAAAACGGCCTCCGGGTTTGGGATAAGGGCAAGCACGATAAACAGCCGCTGCCTTTGCCCGCCGGACAAATCCTTGACAAGGCTTTTTTGCTTGTCGATAATGCCAAACCTCGTCAGTAATTCGCTAGGCTCGGCGGGGCTATGGTAGAGCGAAGATGTAACCCTGCAAAGCTCCCCTACGGTAATATGCTCCTGATAGCTCGTTTCCTGAAACTGCACGCCCACTCTTTGAAACAGTTTTTTGCGGTCTTTCTGTGGGTTCATTCCCAAAACAGATACATGCCCGCCGTCCATTTTCTTTGTCCCTAAAATACATTCGATGGCCGTGCTTTTACCTGCGCCATTGGCTCCCAGCAGCCCGAAAACCATTCCGCCTGTCACCGACAGGCTGATGTTGTCCACGGCAAGCAGCTTGCCATAGGATTTTGTAAGCTGCTCCACCCTGATTACCTCCTGCATGCAATCGCCTCCTTGTTTGATGCAAAAAGAATACCACCAATAGAAACATTGGTGGTTAAATGGAGGGTTATAAAAATTGCTCTTTCATTTTACGCAGGATACAAAGCATTTCCTTCGCGTTGTCCTCCGCCGCCGATAGAGAGGTAATCAGCCGGTCGCATACGGCAATAATATCCGTGTCCTCTTTCGGCGTGTCCAACGCCTCCCTTATATCCGTGTTTGGATTTTCAGACAGCTGCCGCAGCATGCGCAGGATGGCCTCCAGGGAATAGCTTGCGCACCGCAGCGAGCGGATGATTTTTAAACGCCTGATATCTTTGTCGGAATATACACGATACCCGTTTTGTTTTCGTTTAACGGAAAGTAAACCGTTCATTTCCCAGCTGCGCAGAGTATCCATAGAAATGCTCAAATATTCCGATACTTCTTTTCGTTTGAGCAGGCGTGTGCTTTCCTCACTGCCGCCGGACAAAACCTGCTTTACGATATTGATTGCCTCTTCCGCGTTGATACGCTCCTGCTTAACCTGTGCCAGATATTCCTGCGTAAGGGCGAGGGCTGTGTCAACGTCTCCTGCTGCGGCTGTTTTCACCATTTGGACGATTTTCTTTCGCAGGCCGTTTTGCAGTACTTCAATTTGAAAAGCAAGCCTGGCAAGCTGGAACTGCTCCACATGCAAATCTGTAAATATCCGGTAACCGTTCGGCTGGCGTTCCGGCTTGGGGATGAGCTTTAGTTTCTCATACAGCCGGACCGTGTTCGGATGTATTCCTATAAGCGCCGCAATTTCAGCGGTTTTATATGTGTTCATTGAACCACCCCTTTTCAAGATAATACCATATGATTTAAGCTTGGTGTTTTAGTGGAGGGTTTAATCAAACGGCTCCGCCGGACGGAGTAAGACAGCTATAAAATGGAGTCGTAAAATAAAAAAGGACGGCATATGCCGTCCTTTCATTTTTAGCTTTCATAACCACTGCCCAATCAGCAGAAGTATACGTCCATCTTTTTGCCTTCTAGTTCGCCGTTGACAACATAGTAAGCAGCGTTTTCCTCAGGCTTTACATAGATTTCAAGCGTTTCGATTTCTTTCGTACCGCCCTCTGCCTTGTAGGTCGCCTTTACGTTTTCAACAATTTCCTCAGCCGGAACCTTCACACCGTTAAACTCGAAAAACATGGAAACCGTTGCTTCCTTTGCCTTTTTAGCCGGTGCTTTCTTCGCGGCGGGTTTTGCCGCAGCCTTTGTAGCGGGCTTAGCCGTTGTTTTCTTTTCCGCAGCCTTCGGCGCGGCAGCTGCCTTTGCCGGGGCGGCTGTCTTTGCGGCAGCCTTCGGTGCCTCAGTTGTTTTTGCGGGAGCCTTAGCCGCTTCCTTTACTGCCGGAGCAGCCTTTACGGGTTCAGCCTTTGCCGGAGCCGCTTTTGCCACAGCCTTAGTTTCCGCTGCTTTGGTGTCCGCCGCCTTCGCAGTAGTTGCTTTTTTTGCCTGTGCCATCTCATTACCTTCTTTCAGAATATAAAAATTGCATGATTAACCTTCTAAAGTGATATTTACCACAGCGTTCATTATATTACGGTTTTTGTGCTGTGTCAAATAAATGGCGGTTTCATCGCAATTTTTCTGTTTCTGTAACAGTTTTTAGGCGCAAACCGGAAGGTTATTAATCAGATATCACAACAAATACTGTGGGTTACGCGGTCCTGGACCTCGGCGTATTTCGCGTCATTGAAGCGGTCGAGCGTACCGACGAGATAGCCCGTGATGCGGCGGATGCGTTCAAATGGAATTTCCTCAAACGTACAGTTGAGGTCCACATACTCCCCATCGAGCTTGATGTCAAGCTTTTGAATTTTTCTATCGGGATACTTTTTCTGGCTGTGCTCTACATAATAGTCGATTTCCTGCTGGGTCATTTCCCCGCCTGTTACATTTACTTCTACCATAATACTATTTTTCTCCTTTCAAATTCCACTGCGCGCTCGGTCAAAAGCTCCGTTCGCGCCGGGTGTAATAACTATATCTTGGGTAAGTAGCTCTATTATATACCTACATTTTGTGTTTTTCAACTGTTTCCAGAAAAAAATTTTAAAAAACATATTTGTTCATTGCTGCTTTTGCTGCTTTGCAGCAAGAATAAGAAAAGTTCGCACCAAGAATGAGAAAAAATCTATGGAAGCGGGTGGTTAACAAATGTATAAAAATTCAAACCAGTACGAAAAACCACAGGCGTTTATATAATTGGGACTGAAAACTTACGGCGGAAAGTTGACGCGCTTTGCGGCGTATGGTATAAATAAGACAGAAAGGGCCGGAAAATCTGATACAGCAGAGGAAAAAGGGGAAGAAAAAATGGACGAGGGCTGGAATCCATGGCACGGCTGCCATAAGCTGAGCGACGGCTGCAAGAACTGTTATGTATACAGGCGCGACAGCAGCTACGGAAAGGACAGCTCTATTGTTTTAAAGACGAGGGACTTTGACCTTCCTGTCCAGCGGCTCAAAAGCGGGGAATACCGGCTGAAAACGGATAAAACGGTTTTTACCTGCTTTACCTCCGACTTTTTTATCGAGGAAGCCGATGCATGGCGCCGTGACGCATGGGCGATGATGAAGGAGCGCAGCGACCTTTCTTTCCTGTTTATCACCAAACGCATCGACCGGTTTTTTGTAGGTCTTCCGCCGGACTGGGAGCAGGGGTATGACAATGTGACGATATGCTGTACGGCGGAGAACCAGAATATGGCGGATTTTCGGCTTCCGATTTTTAAAAAGCTGCCGATTAAGCATAAATCAATCGTGTGTGAGCCGATTTTAGAGGAAATCGATTTGTCTCCGTATCTCGGGAAATGGTGCGAAAGCGTCATAGCGGGCGGGGAGTCAGGCCCGAACGCCCGCGTATGCGATTTTCACTGGATTTTAAAGCTGCGCGAGCAATGTGTAAAAAAGAACGTCTCGTTCCGGTTCAAGCAGACGGGACTAAATTTTGTCAAGGACGGTAGGCGTTATCAGATAGCAAGAAAATACCAGCACGCTCAGGCCAGGAAAGCGGGCGTCGGCTTTAACAGGAAATAAGGGGGAGAGAGTATGCCGAGAAATCCGAACCAGAAATTAAAGCTTTTGTATCTATACAAAATATTGCAGGAGCGCACGGACGAGGAACACGCCATTACGCTCGCGCAGATATTGGAGGCCCTGTCGGGCTATGGCATTACAGCTGAGCGCAAAAGCATATACGACGACCTGGAGGCGCTGCGCGTGTACGGCGTCGACGTCGAGATGCGCAAGGAAAAAAGCTACGAATACTACATTGCAAACCGCTCCTTCGAGCTGCCGGAGCTCAAGCTCCTGGTAGACGCGGTGCAGTCGTCGAAATTTATTACGCACAAAAAATCGAACGAACTGATTAAAAAGGTGGAGGGCCTTGCAAGCGTACATCAGGCGCGGCGGCTGCAAAGGCAGGTGTTCGTTCAAAACCGCGTCAAGACGATGAACGAGAGCATCTATTACAATGTGGACCAAATCCACAGCGCCATTTCCCAAGGCGTAAAAATAAGCTTTCTGTATTTTGAATGGGCGGTTTCGTTTACAACGAAGGAGCGCGTCAAAAAACGCCCCAAGCGCGGCGGGGAACGCTATGCAATCAGCCCCTGGGCGCTTACCTGGGACGATGAAAATTACTATATGATTGGCTACGATTCCGAGAGTAAAAAAATCAAGCATTACCGGGTGGACAAAATGCAGTCCATTGCGCTGACGGATGAAAAGCGCGACGGACAGCGCATGTTCCAAAAATTCGACATGGCGCAGTACAGCAAGATGACGTTCGGCATGTACGGCGGCGATGAGGAAGAGGTAAAGCTGCGCTTCCAAAATAATCTTATCGGCGTGGTGGTCGACCGGTTCGGAAAGGACGTGTTCCTCTCCCAGGACGGAAACGACAGCTTTACCATCAGCGTGAAGGTCATGGCAAGCCCGCAGTTTTTCGCGTGGGTGTTCGGATTGGGGGAAGGCGTGCAGATTTTATCCCCGCCGGGCGTGGTCAAGCAGTTTAAAAAGCACGCAAAGAAGGTTATGAAGCAATATAAAGACAAATAATAATCCGGCTCCTTTCCGAGACCTTTTTATCGTACAGCAGAAATAGTATGATAAAATAAAAGGAGGGGACAGCCATGCTGGAAGCTTGTCTTTGCATTTTCGTCCTCAAAGCGGTGGATGAAATATTAAAAATGATGAAAAAGCGTACGCGCAGAAGACCGCCTGTCAGACGGCGGGCATAGCCGCGCTTGAAACGGAGTAACGCATATGGGCGATAAAACGGGAAAAACAGGGGAGAATAACAAAACGGACCTTTTAAAAATTCCCGGCGTTGGGCGGGACATGAAGGAGCACCTGCTTGCGCTCGGCTATACGTGTGCGGAGGACTTAAAGGGCGAAAACCCGCTTGAAATGTATGAGCGCGACCGCGTCCGTTTAGGCGGCTCGCTTGACCGCTGCGTGCTTTATGTTTACCGCTGCGCCGTGTATTTTGCGCAGACGCCGCAGCCGGATATGGAAAAGCTCAAGTGGTGGTACTGGAAGGACAGAACCCTGGGAGATGAAACGATTTGATAACCTTTGAGGATGTAAAGAACAGCCCGACAATCCGTACTTATATAGAGAAAGCCGACGAATCGCTTATCGCGCTCGGATACACCGAACACAGCTACGCGCACGTAACGAAGGTGTCCCAGACGGCGAAATATATATTGCTCACGATGGGGTACTCAAAGCGGGAAGCGGAGCTTGCCCAGATAGCGGGCTACCTGCACGACATCGGCAATATTGTTAACCGCGTCGACCACGCGCAGAGCGGGGCGGTTATGGCGTTCCGTATCCTCGACAACATGGACGCAAGCCCTGAGGATATCGCGACCATCATCACGGCAATCGGCAACCATGACGAGGGGACGGCCTATCCGGTCAACCCGATTGCGGCGGCTTTGATTCTGGCAGACAAAAGCGACGTGCGCCGTTCCCGCGTGCGCAATAACGATATTGCGACCTTCGACATACACGACAGGGTAAACTATTCTGTCGTGAAGTCGCGCCTGGGCATCAACGAGGAGCACACGGTCGTGGAGCTGTGCCTTTCTATCGATACGGAGGTTTGCTCCGTCATGGATTATTTTGAAATTTTTCTCGGGCGCATGATTTTATGCCGCAAGGCCGCCCAGCGGCTTGATTTAAAGTTTCGCCTTGTCATCAACGGGCAGCAGCTTCTGTAACGGCGGTTCAGCAAACGGATACGCAAAGCATAAAGGAGTAACAGGATGAACGAGCAAAAACGCCCGTCTATTAAGATGGGACCCATCGTGATGGACTGCGGCGCGGGACAGGCCGAAATACTGTCACGGTTCTACAGCAGGCTTTTGGGCTGGGAGCTTTCGCATCCGGCGCAAAACGGAACGGCGGCTGTCACTTCGCTCGATGGGGCAGTGCTGGCATTCCAGGAGACGGATACCTACGAGCCTCCTGTCTGGCCGTGGAAGGCCGGGACACAGGGTCAGATGCTGCACTTCGATTTAATAGCGGAGAATTTAGAAGAAGCCGTAACATTTGCGGTGAGCTGCGGCGCGCAGCTTGCAAAGGAAGAGTTTTTCGACGACTCCCGCACTTTATTCGACCCCGCGGGCCATCCCTTCTGCCTGGATACCTGCCATAATTAAAGAGAATATAAAAGCACCCGGCTTTAAAACAAAGCCGGGTGTTTTTCATTAAAGTCTTAAGACAGTTGAGCACGGAACGTGCGAAACAGAAAACCACGCGCTATGCGGGTGGGAAATAAAAAGTTATACAAAAAAATCACCTTTCGAGATAAA
>OJQY01000170.1_pt1 | contig 49977 bp, 40 predicted proteins | sample 1599091 | NCBI WGS metagenome assembly OJQY01 (sample SAMN03922524, study PRJEB24848) | human gut metagenome | isolation source: stool sample | host: Homo sapiens | place: Germany | collected 2010-02 | reverse complement strand
CGCGTGGTCATTCCCAAGGAGATCAGACGGACGCTTCGGATTCGGGAGGGCGACCGGTTACTGACAACATGGAAACCGTGGGAGCGGTTTTGCGCGGCCATGGACGACCTGGGAAAGCGGGCGGGGTGGGATGAGGTTAGAAAGGGCAGCTCGGAAGGTGTAGGCTGAGAGGGGCATAGGTCTTTCGGTGCGAGGAGGATCAAAACACGCGCTGCCGTGCGGCAGCGCATTTTTTTGAATGGAGGCCCTTGAAGCCGGTCGTGTGGGTAAATCCTCGTCCCCTTCGATGCAGGCCCCTTAAAGCGAAGAAAAAGCCTGAAATTCGCCCCGAGAATGTACAGCATTTCCAATGCTGGAGTGTAGCCAAGTACAGCTGCGGTTTGCAAACAGGGGTAGAGCCTGACGGGAGGTTGTGCTGGCAAGGTGCGATTTGGGAGGGTTATGAGGAGCAGGAATGCGGATGAAAGGTTTGACAAGGCATACCTATGCTTGTAGGGGCTGCGCCGTCCAAAAACAACTTGATTCGCTTGCGATTATCCAATAGATATAGCTAGCCAGCCCTCCGCTAAAATTATCCAGCAAATTTTCTTCATACGTTCGTTCCAGCCCATCCAACGATAATGGTAGCCTCTATCCGAATGCACATGGGATGGTAGCGCTCTGGCAAATCGGCAATTACCCACCCCAATGTTGTGTTGGTCAAATTAACGTTGGATGGGCACCAATCGTCCAGCCCAAACCCATTTCAGCAAAGCAGTCAATCATTGCGAAAAGATATATCTTTCCATCTAGAAGCTCAAACTCTATAATATCGAAGGTCATTATTATGAAAGCATTACTTCGAAAGATGTAGCGCACCATGTCGGCTTAAGCTCATCCTATTTTTCCGCACTTTTCCGTCAAGCCGTAGGCAGCAATCCTTCTGATTTTATTATTGATTTTAGACTTCGCAGGGCAAAACAGCTTTTAAAGGAAAGCAATTATCGCATTTACGAAATTGCCGAAATGGTGGGCTATGAAAACAACTTTTATTTTAATAGATTATTCAAAAAGGTTGTGGGCTGTACGCCAAAGGAATATCGTAACGGCTGAGTATTGCCTTAACTGCTTCATGTATTCCATGGCTGTCATAGGTATTTTCAAAGAAATCTGATGGATGACATAAACTTCGTGCTGATTCACTGTAAAGCAGACTGGCATAGCATTGTCTTGGAAAATTTTTCTCCGGTTCTGCTATACGTATTCCCGCTTTCTGCAAAGCAGTCCTCTTTAAAAAGCCCAAACCTTGCCCGGAGAATGCACACGAGCAGCCGGAAAGTTATGCTAAAGTTGCGTCAAATAAGGCATGTGTCGGCGAGAAAAAGAATGCGTTCAGCCTGACGCAGGACTGGCTGATTTTTGCAGTTCCTTATAAGAACTGCCCTGCTTGCTACCACCGTTGTCCACACACCCAGCCCGCACCACCCGCTGAACCACGTGCAGATCGTTCGCACCTTTCGGTTCCAGTTGGTTTCTGACCATGTCAGCGCGCAAATGCCCCAAATACAGACTAAAAAAATAAACAGCTTCACGGTCTTATTTAGGACTAGATAAGGCCTGTCTGGCATCATCCCTCCCGACGGAACCTTGACGAAACTAGGACATTCTTCACCGCATCTGTCCTTTCTCCGGCATATGTTTTCTCTATGATCCTATCTTATATATTTTTCTTTAAATTCCAAAATTTTTATTTCTACAGCGCCCTTGTCAGCAAATTTCTGGATGTATTTTTTCTTGTTGCCATGTCAGAAAAAACGGTACAAAGTCCATAATTTAGTTGTATTCTCTTGCTATTGACAGCAGTTGACATTCCATTTTGATTCGTGTATATTTAGGGATGTATGAGCAGGAATGGGTCCAGTTGGTCCAGTCCGCTCATGTTGCCACAAAAGGGACTGCTTTGGGCAACATTCCCGTTTTTCTTTTCCCTGATGTGTTCGGAAAAGAAAAACCGCAGAACGGCGGTTTTCCGAGCAGAACGCTCTGCCGAAGAAACCGCTGTTTCGGCAAAGGACAGCGCCGCGTCAGATGCTGAACCTTTCGCAGTGGCGGGGACTGTCCCATATATTCGCCAGTTGCCTCGGCCTGAACACCGCGGATGGCGAAGCATTTTCTCTTTTTAGTCCAACAAAAGGAAGTGCAGACGATCTATTGATCGAATTCCATGCACATAACAAAACTGCATATCAGGTGACAAACGGCATGCTTTCCCGTACCGGCAAGGAGGCGTTCCTTCGCTCCACCGCTGCGGGAAAGTCTTTTGTCGCTTTCCGGCTGTGCAGGGAACGAGCTGATGCGAAAATCATGTGGCTGACTCCAGGCGAGTACATCTGGCGAATGCCGCTTACATACCAGAAGTCAGCGGGAAGCCGCGTTTCGGAAAATAACCCTTTTCTGACCCATGCCAGGTCCAGGCTGCTCACGCCTGGGGAAGGCACTGCGAGACGCCGACCGCATGGACGTCTGGATGTCAAAACGGGCCATGTGACCGAACGGAGTAATCCTTTGGGAAGTTGGCCTAATGAGCAAAAGCGGAGCTTATCGGTCGTGTAAGCTGGGGGATGCGCGGCTCCGGGTGCTCAAGCTGATTTATACGCTGTGCTTGGCACCTGCAAAACGGATAGATAAAGGACGAAATTGATGATTCACAGGAACCAAAAAACCCTGAACCGCCTGAACCTATTGTCAGACGGTGTTTTGATTGTGCTGTGTTATCTGTTTGCATCGTGGCTGTGGCTGGATGTAATCAGAAACACGAAAGGCAACATGGCGGCGCTGAGCAGCCTGAACGCAAGAGGCATACTGGCCGCGGTAATCTATGCGATCTGGACGGTTTTCCTGCTTTCGCTGCTCCGCGTCTATCACACCAGCCGCGTACACAGAGCAGGACGGGAGTCCGGGCGCATTGTGGCAGGAAACGCCATCGCATTGGCCACGGCTGCTTCAGCGCTGTTTGTGTTCCGCCTGCAGGACTTTTCGCGCGGCGTGCTGGCTGTATACTTTCTCTCCAGCAGCGCGGTGCTCATCGGCAAGCGCACCACGGTTCGGTGGCTGCTGCGGCGAGTGCGCGCGCGGGGGTACAATCTCAAGCATATGCTGGTGATAGGCAGTGGAAAGTTGGCGCGGCGCTATGTGGAGAATGTGCAGGCCGACCCGACACTGGGCATCCATGTGGAACAATGTCTGGCACCGGCCAAGGGGATGCTGGAGCAACTGGAAAGCCGTCTGCACGATGCGGGCATCGACGAGGTCATACTGGCACTCGCTCCCGATGAGCTGGGTGTAACGGTGGACGTCATCCAGGTGTGTGAAAAGTGCGGCACGAAGATCAGCGTGGTCCCCTTCTACAACGATGTGATTCCCACCCGGCCCACCATTGACATGGTGGGCAACCTCAAGCTGATTCAGCTGCGCACCACGCCGCTGGATGAGCCGGCCAACGCGTTTATCAAGCGGGCGTTTGACATCGTTGTGAGTGGACTTTTGCTGGTCCTCCTGAGTCCCTTGTTTCTTATTCTGGCCATTGCCATCCGGCTTTCCAGCCCCGGACCGGTGCTGTTCCGTCAGGAGCGGATCGGGCTAAACAAAAAGCCGTTTACCATGTACAAATTTCGCAGCATGCGTGTCAACGACGAGCAGGACACCGCGTGGTCATCAGCCGAGGACGACCGGCGTACGTGGCTGGGAAGTCTGTTGCGAAAAATCAGCTTGGACGAACTTCCCCAACTCTTTAATGTCTTTCGCGGAGAAATGAGTCTCGTAGGTCCGCGACCGGAGATCCCCTACTACGTGGAGCGCTTCCGGGAAACGGTGCCCCTCTACATGGTGAAGTACCAGGTACGTCCCGGCATGACGGGCTGGGCTCAGATTCACGGTCTGCGCGGAGACACCAGCATCCCGGCGCGTGTGGAGCATGATCTGTGGTACATCGAAAACTGGTCCCTTGGGCTGGATATACGCATCCTGCTGAAAACCGCCTTGGGCGGGATGGTGAATCAGGAGGATATCGGCAGCGCGGCAAACAGCAGGCCGGACGGCGGGGAGGGCATGGCGCAATGAGGGTTTCCGTGATTCTTCCCACGCTCAACGCGGCGGGCGAAATTGCCGCGCTGCTTTTCTTGCTCAAGAACCGAACTCGGCCGTCTGCTCAGCCTCCCCGCCGGAGTGTCTGCGAAGCAGCGGGGAGGCGAGTGCCCATTCGCTTTTTTCTCAAAGTCTCGAAGGCCACGCAAGATGTGCAACAGCAGAACGTTCTGTACGCCGAGTAGCCAGTGCGTATGGCCCGTAAAAAGCTTTATTTCAGAATATGGGAAGAGTGGAATCGTCCTTCTTCCATATATGGAGGAACTTGTAATTGAAAGCAGAAAAGCAAAAGCTCCGAGTCGCTATCGTGCACGACTGGCTGACCGGCTTCGCGGGAGCAGATCGTGTTGTGGATCAAATAAAAAAAACCTTTCCGGATGCTCCAATCTATACGCTCGTCTATGATCCAAGCAAATTTCCAGCCCATTTTCAGAAATACGATATACGAACAACATATATACAAAAAATCCCCTTTGCAACAAAATTGTACAAAAACATGTTGACGTTTATGCCTTTAGCGTTCGAATCGTTGGATCTAACACAGTATGACCTGGTGATATCCAGCTGTTCTTCGTGCAGTAAAGGGGTCATTACACGTTCGGATGCGGTGCATATTTGCTATTGTCACACGCCTACTCGATATCTTTGGGATATGTATCCAGTATATCTACATAATGCCGGAATACTTAAACGGATTTTGATGCCAGGTATGATTCACAAGATGCGGTTATGGGATTATCAGGCAGCTTCACGTGTGGACCATTTTATATCTAATTCCGCTTATGTTGCGCAGCGGATTCAAAAATACTATCGTCGAAAATCTGATGTTATTTATCCAGGGGTCAGAATGGATACATCCGCTTTTGAAGCACAGGAAGATTATTATCTGGTCGTTAGCCGGTTCGTACGATATAAACGTATTGATCTTGCGATTGAAGCATGTAACCGATTAAAAAAGAGACTGGTTATCATCGGAGACGGCGACGAACATAGAAGCTTGAAAAGAATTGCGGGCCCTACCATAGAATTTAAGGGAAATCTGTCTGACGATGAGATTCGTGTATGGTATCGCAAGGCGAAAGCGTTTTTGTTTCCTGGAGAAGAAGACTTTGGGATCACGCCTATTGAAGCGATGAGTGCCGGTATTCCCGTTCTTGCTTATGGACGTGGTGGAGCAACAGAAACTGTTGTAGATGGAAAAACAGGTTTGTTTTTCCCCGAACAGACGGTCGAAAGCCTGTGCGACTGCATTGTTCAATTTGAAGAAAAAGGCTTCGCTTATACGCGCGAGGAGATTCGAGCACATAGTCAAAAATTTTCTGAAGAACGATTTAGAAATGAAATTGCACAGTATTGTTATGAAAAACTGGCGCTTCAAAAGGAAAAAGCTTCACTCTGATTCAACGATTTTCAAAAGAATCAAATAGTTAAGAGAGTATCAAAAATGAATTACATGAAAGTATATCAGGATTGGATCGACGATCCTTTTTTCGACGAGCAAATCAGAACGGAACTCCGTGCGCTCAAGGATAAAAGTGAGATTGAAGACCGGTTTTACCGTGACCTGGATTTTGGCACGGGCGGTTTGCGCGGTGTGACGGGCGCAGGAACGAATCGTATGAATCGCTACACTGTGGGCAAAGCCACATTTGGGTTGGGTCGATACTTGCTGGAAACCCACGGAGATAATGCCTGCAGAGAACGCGGAGCAGTAATCGGCTTTGATACGCGGAACGGGAGCCGGCTGTTTGCAGAAACCACTGCAAATGTGCTAAGTGCTATGGGCATTAAGACGTATTTGCAGAAAAGCGCAAGACCTACGCCTCAATTGAGTTTTTTGATCAGACATTTGGGCTGTATCGGCGGTGTTATGATCACTGCGAGTCATAATCCAAAGGAATATAACGGCTATAAGGTTTATGACACTTTTGGCTGCCAGTTGGTGCCGCAGCAGGCCAAACAGCTTACAGCCTATATAAAAAAGATCGGGGATTATCACAGCATTCCTTTTCGAGGCAACGACAAACTCATTGAAATGATTGACGGTACGGACGCATTTGTTGACGCTGTACTGACGCAGAGCCGTTGCCAGGATAAGAATGCCAAGGCGAATTTGTCCATTGTCTATACTCCTCTGCATGGAACGGGAAATGCGCCTGTTCGAAAAGCGCTTGCAATGGACGGTTTTGCACATGTGGATGTTGTTTCTGAACAGGATAATACAAACGGGGATTTTCCCACCGTGCGTTCCCCAAACCCGGAGGATCGGCTTGCGCTTGAACTGGGCATTGACCAGGCCAAACAGTGCGATGCGGACATTGTGTTGGGCACAGATCCGGATTGCGACCGTGTCGGAATCGCAGTAAGGGACACGGATGGAAACTACCAACTGATGACGGGTAATCAGGTGGGCGCATTGTTAACGGACTATGTGTTAAGAAATACCGATCTGCATCGCCTGTCACATCCAGCCATTGTAAAAACCGTTGTCACATCCGAGCTTGGCGCAAAAATCGCGCAGAAGTATGGGTTGACTGTGTTCTCTACGCTGACTGGCTTTAAGTATATCGGCGAGAAAATCACGCAGTTTGAACGGGCGAAGGCAGAGCAGGATGCATCCCGCGACTATGATTTTGTGCTGGGATATGAGGAATCCTATGGTTATTTGATCGGTACACATGCTCGGGATAAGGATGCGGTTGTATCAAGCATGCTGATCTGCGAAATGGCGGCGGAAGCAAAGCAGGAAGGCAAAACCCTTTTGCATCGAATGCATGAATTATATGCGGAGTACGGTTTCTATCGGGATGCGCTCGATAGCTTTACCTTCAAAGGAAAGGAAGGCCTGCAGCATATCTCATCCATAATGTCCGCCTTGCGCAACGGCATTTCCATATTTAATGATGTGGCACAGGTCATAGATTACAGTCAACCCGTTGAGGCTGAAAAAGGCTTTGGCCAATTGCCGACCTCCAATGTACTCAAATACATCTTGAACGACGGGTCATGGGTAGCGGTCCGCCCCTCCGGGACGGAGCCCAAAATCAAGTTTTATTACAGCGTAAGAGCTGAAAACGAAAATGCTGCAGAACAACGGTTTCACCTGATTGCCAAAGCCATCCGAGATCAGTTGGAATTGAACTAAAAAATCATCGAGGTAAAACATATGAATATCATTTTGCTATCAGGAGGCAGCGGCAAACGCCTTTGGCCGCTTTCAAACGAGGTCAGGAGTAAACAGTTCATCAAACTCTTTAAGACCGACAGCGGCGAATACGAGTCAATGGTGCAACGTATTTATCGCCAGATTATGACGATGGATAGGAATGCAAACGTTACAATCGCCACTAGCAGATCTCAGGCAAGCGCTATTCACAATCAGCTTGGAGACAAGGTTTCCATTTGTGTGGAGCCATGCAGGCGCGACACGTTTCCGGCAATCGTTCTTTCCTCTGCTTATTTATACGACCAGCTGGGCGTATCCGAGGATGAGAGCGTGATCGTTTGCCCTGTGGATCCCTATGTCGACGATTCATATTTTGAATGCGTCAGAAGGCTTGGGCAGTTAGTCCAGTCGAAAAATGCAAATCTGATGCTGATGGGGATCCTTCCGACTTATCCGAGCGAGAAATATGGCTATATTATTCCCGCCGATGATGAGGAAATCAGCAGAGTGCGTCAGTTTAAGGAAAAGCCGGACTTGAAGAGGGCCCGGGAATACTTGAAACAGCATGCGCTTTGGAATGCGGGCGTATTTGCTTTCAAGTTGGGGTATCTGCTTGAAAAAGCGCACAGCTTGATTGAATTCAAAAATTACAACGATTTGTATGAGAAATATGAGACGCTGCCCAAGATCAGTTTTGACTATGCCGTCGTTGAAAAGGAGCCAAGCATACAGGTTTTACGTTATGCCGGAGACTGGAAGGATGTCGGCACATGGAACATGATGGCCGAGGTCATGCAGGATGACATTAAAGGCAAAGCAATTATGGATGAAACCTGTGAAAACACACAAATCATAAACGAAATGAACATTCCCATCATTGCCATGGGCTGCAAGAACATGGTGATTGCTGTAAGCAGCGACGGGATTCTCGTTGCGGACAAAGAGCGCAGCGGCCACATGAAAGACTATGTGGACAAGATGTGTACAGACGTAATGTTTGCCGAAAAGTCATGGGGCACCTTTACCGTAGTCGATGCACAGCCTGGCGCCTTGACCATTAAAGTCTCAATGCGTGCAGGCGAACAAATGGCGTATCACAGCCATCATTTCCGGGATGAGGTGTGGACTGTGATCGCGGGCACGGGAAGAGCAACTTTGGATGGGAAATCGTGTTTTCTGCATGCGGGAGATGTTTTGCGCATACCGACGGGATGCAAGCATACGGTACACGCAGAGACAGATTTGGACATCATCGAAGTACAGCTTGGCGAAACCATCAGTGTTGAGGACAAGAGCAAATACGCTCTGGAAGCATCGGACACGGTGGCAGGAAACGAAAGGAAGTAGGAAAAATGAGCAAAAAGGCGTTGATTACCGGCATTACCGGCCAGGACGGCAGCTATCTCGCGGAACTGTTGCTGGAAAAAGGATATGAGGTTCACGGCATTACGCGCAGGGCCAGCATTTCCAACACCGCGCGCATCGATCATTTGCTCGCGCAAAATGCAATTCATCTGCACGATGGCGATCTTTCGGATTCCAGCAGCCTGATCCGGATTATTGCCGAGGTGCTTCCGGACGAAATTTACAATCTGGCTGCTCAGAGCCATGTGCAGGTTAGCTTTGATGTGCCTGAGTATTCCGGCGACATCGACGCGATCGGCGTGCTGCGCATTCTGGAGGCGGTACGCATTCTGCATTTGGAAAAAAAGTGCCGTATCTATCAGGCGTCTACCAGCGAACTGTTTGGCAAGGTGCGGGAAGTTCCTCAAAGCGAGACAACGCCTTTCCATCCATATAGCCCATATGCGGTTGCAAAGCAATACGGCTATTGGATCGTGAAGGAATATCGCGAGGCATATGGCATGTTTGCCTGCAACGGCATTCTGTTCAATCATGAGTCCGAACGGCGTGGAGAAAATTTTGTCACCAGAAAGATTACGCTTGCGGCCGGCAGAATTGCGTGTGGGCTACAGGACAAGCTGTATCTGGGTAATCTGGACAGTCTGCGCGACTGGGGCTATGCAAGGGACTATGTGGAATGCATGTGGCTTATGCTTCAGCAGGAAAAGCCGGAAGACTACGTAATCGCTTCCGGTGTGCAGCACAGCGTTCGAGAGTTTACAACGCTTGCTTTCCGCTACAATGGTATCGAATTGGAGTGGTGTGGTTCCGGCATAGATGAAAAGGGCATTGACAAGGCTACGGGCAGAGAACTTGTAGCGGTCAGCCGCGCGTTTTTCAGGCCGACAGACGTATGCAACCTTTGGGGAAATCCGGAAAAGGCCAAACGTGAATTGGGCTGGAATCCCATGAAGACGAGCTATGAGGAGCTTGTGCGCCTGATGGCCAAGCATGACCGGGCGCTTGCCGAAGAGGAAAAGCGAGTCAAAGCGGCTTTGAGCCGCTGATGCAGCTGAAGCAGTTGTCCTCGTTTCCGCTGCGCTTTTTGCAATTTGTATTTTGTGTGCGGAAGCTCTGGTTGCCTTTTCATCCTGCGGGAGTTCGTATTCTCAAACCTGTTCTTGCCTAAAGCGGTCAGGAAATCCTCAATAAGAATTGTGCTGGGAGACAAGTGAGATGGAACGAATTTCGATAGCGTGTCCAGTGTTTAATGGAAACGAAAAAAAGTATCTAAACGAATGCATCGATACGGGATGGGTATCTGCAAATGGCAGATTCATCGATGAATTCCAGAAAAAGTTTGCAGAGTTTTGCGAAGTCAAGTACGCTCTTGCCTGCTCAAATGGGACGGTAACGCTGCATCTAGCCATGGTTGCCCTAGGAATCGGGCCAGGTGACGAGGTCATTATGCCAACGCTGACCTACATTGCAACCGCCAATGCCGTCCGTTATTGTGGCGCGAAGCCTGTATTCGTAGATTCTGATCCGCTGACGTGGAATATTGATCCTGCCAGAATTGAAGCAGCTGTGACCTCAAGAACAAAAGCGATCATTCCTGTCGACCTTTATGGACTGGCATGCGACATGACGGCCATTATGGATATCGCTCAGCGCCACCATCTGGCGGTTGTAGAGGATGCCGCCGAAGCGCACGGTGCGCGCTGGCAAGGCAAGCGGGTTGGCAGCATGGGAGATATCGGCTCTTTCAGCTTCTTCGGCAATAAGATTATTACAAGCGGAGAAGGTGGAATGGTCGTCACCAACAGTGAAAAATTATATAACACGATGAAGCTGTATCGCTCGCAGGGTGTAGATCCTTCGCTGAAGCGCTATTGGCACATCGTGTCCGGTTACAATTATCGCATGACAAATATGCAGGCAGCGGTAGGACTGGGGCAGCTTGAGAGGATCGACTGGCATATTGGTCAGAGGTTGCGCGTTGCCAAGACTTACGAGCGTCTGATTCGAGAAAAGCTGGATGGGTATGTGACAACGCAGATAGTGCCCAACTCGGAAAACCATGTCTATTGGATGAACAGCATCGTTCTGACGGACAAGGTTCACAAGGACCGAGACCGGGTGATGGAGGAAATGGAGACGCGTGGTATTGAAATGCGTCCTCTGTTTTATCCCATGCATATTATGCCTCCGTTTAGGGATCAAAGCGTGCATCTTCCTGTGGCAGAACAGCTTTCCGCACGAGGAATCAACCTTCCGTCCCATGCGATGATGGACGAGGAAAAGATTGAGTATGTTGTGGACAGCCTGCAGAAAATTTTGGTAGGAGTATAAAAGCATGCAGGGGATAAAGGCGTATTTTTCCAGGCTGTATATGCTTCGGTACTTTATCATTCATCTTGTCAAAATCGATTTAAAAAATAAATTCAGGCGTTCTAAACTTGGCCTCATTTGGACGTTCCTGAGCCCGCTTTTGCTTACGCTTATTATGGCGAGTGTCTTTTCGGTTGCGTTTCATTCAGATATCACGACATATGCTCCCTATATTTTAACTGGTATCCTCTTTTGGGATGTCGTGTCTTCCGCGTTTCAAGCGGGTGGGTACTCCATCATAGGCAATGACTGCTTTATTCGCCAGTGTGATCATCCGATCACACTTTACACACTCAAAAGTGCCATTGTATATATCATCACGTTTTGCATCGCCATCATTTCCCTGCTGTGCTGGCTGGCTTTCGTCAACCCGCTGGGGATATTGACTGGGTTGTTATGGCTGCTGCCGGCAATTGTGATATACTTCATGATCGCTTGGGCAGGAACGACCATCGCAGGCTATACATGTGCAAAATACCGCGATTACCCCATGATGGTACCGCTGATCATGCAGGTGTTCTGGTACCTCTCGCCTGTGTTTTTTCAAGAAGAACAATTTCAGTCCAATGAGGTTTTGTATGCGTGGTTCAATATCAACCCGATCACGCATCTGCTCAATCTGATTCGCAAGCCGTTTCTGCACTGCGCGTGCCCGAGCGGAGAAGACTTCCTCATTTCTTTGGCCTTTGCCATGCTTCTCGTTTTTTTTGCCGTCAGGGTCAACCGCAAAGTAGGCAGAAGTGTCATCTTCTACCTGTAAAAATTCCGCACTGTGGAGGAAAACATGGATCAGAGCATACATGTCTATCTGGATCATGTAAACATGTCCTACCCGGCAAGTATCTACAATGCTACAACTCTCAAGCAGGAAATCTTTTCCAAATTGCGTCTACAGAAGAAAAAGGAGCTTCTACGCGACGTAGAGGCATTGAAGGACTACACACTGCACATTGAAAATGGTGAACATGTGGGGGTCATCGGTCATAATGGTTCTGGAAAGAGCACGTTACTAAAGACCATTGCGGGTGTTTATCCGGTGGTCAGTGGAACGGTGGACGTCAAAGGCTCCATTCATTCTCTGTTTGACCTGGGGCTGGGGTTTGATCTGGAGTCGTCTGGGCGTGAAAACATCATCTATCGGGGGCTGTTGCTAGGAGCCACGCCAGCCGAGATCGAGGCAAAATCTCAGGAGATTATCGACTTTGCAGACCTTGGCGAGTTTATTGATTATCCTATCAAATCTTACTCATCAGGCATGTTGGTGCGCCTAGCCTTTTCGGTTTCCACGAGTCTGACGGGCGACATCCTGTTGCTGGATGAGGTGGTCGGGGCAGGCGATGCCTCTTTTATGGCCAAGGCGCAAAGACGCATGAAGGAATTGATGAATGGGAGCAAGATCATGGTCTTTGTGACGCATAACACCACCCTCGTACAGCAGGTTTGCACCCGCGTGATTATGATGGAACACGGCAGAATCGTGAAGGATGGAAAACCTGATGAGGTTGTGGCATTTTATAAAAAGGCCATGTGTGCGCTGTGACCGAAAAGGAGAGCTGCAAAATGGGGAAAAGGGTCTTCTGGTTGCTGAATCATTCGAGCCTGAGAGCGTTTGAAGTGCCATTGTTGATCGAATTAGGCTATGAAGTTTATTGCCCTAAAAAATATTCTTTTGGTTATGGCGACCTGAGTGCGTCATGCACGTATGAATTTGACCAAACGCTGTCAATCCCAAAAGATGTGTTGGTGAAACTAAACGACACGGATTTTTATAGTAATGAAATTTCCGATGAAGTCATGGATGCAATCAACACATATTTTGATATTATTTTTCTGCCTATCATCCCTGCTCTCAGACGTTTAGCCTTAGCCTATAAAGGCCAGATCCTACTGCGTGCTTTTGGCTTGGAAAAGCCGTCAACCTATACCCACGTATTATTATCCGCATTTGGAAACAGCTTTTCAACAGTCCTAAAAAGCCTGGGAAACCGGTTTTGGTTTGCCGAGTGCTATCAGGATCTTGAAGAGGTGGAATGCGACTTTATAAAAACGCATACGCTGTTTCTTCCGTTGGGCATGAAAAATGCCCGGCCCCTGCGCAAGTGGGTCGGAATGGAGAGAAAAATGCTCTTTGTCTCTCCTAAAATCGAAACTAATCCGTACTATCATCAGGTCTATCAGAACTTTATCCGGGATTTTAAAGGCATTCCGAGGGTAATTAGCGGCGGGCAGCTCCAGGAGGTGCCTTATGATTCAGATGTGACCGGTTTTCTTCCGGACGCAGAGTATGAGTATGTCATGACGCACCTGGCATGCATGTACTATCATTCTCAGGAGCCACGACATGTCCATTATCATCCATTTGAGGCGGTACGTTACGGGATGCCCCTCGTGTTCATGGCCGGCGGATTGATCGACAGTCTGGGAGGCAAGATCTTACCGGGCCGCTGCGAAACGGTAAAGGAGGCGCGTGCGAAAGTACGGCGTCTGATCGATGGAGATCATGCGTTAATTCGAAAAATTACGGAAAGCCAGGAGATATTGCTCAAGCCCTTTACAAAGGAATACTGCAAGCCTTACTGGGTGGAAGGAATGCGCCGTCTGGAGGAAGCGATAACCAATGCGCGGCGGCAGCCTCCGAAGCGTAAACGAGTCGGCATTGTGCTGCCTATGACCTATACAGGTGGTGTACTTGACTTTACAAAACGGTTTACCATTGGCCTCAAGCAGTGCGCCGATGAGCAGAATGCGCCTGTGGATTTCGTGTTCGGGTATCCCGATGATCCGGTTTTTGAAGGAAAAAAAGAGATCCTTGACATACAAAACAGCGGTGTGACCTGTGTAAAAATCGTGCCTACACAGGTAAATGCGGCGCAGGAAGAGCGGATTTTGCGACTGAATGGATTCGGCACCCAGAAGATCAAAGGTCCTTGGTGTGACGACAGGCGGATGGTCATGGATGGAGAGTTGAATATCCAGGACTGCGACTACTTGTTGTACACGGTCGATCGCGGCGCGGAGGCGAAACGAATCTATGCTCCAGTGCCTTATGCGGTAGTGGTACACGACATGATTCAGCGGTATGTGCCGGAATCTGTTTCTGCACAGGCTGCCGCTGATGTGATTTATGAAAATCACAGACATGCAGATCGACTCCTTGTTACATCGCATGCTACGCAAAACGATTGCTTGGATATGGGCTATTTGCCTGAGCGGATTGTAAGAATTCCCATAATGCTGGAGTTATATGGTCAGGATGATTGTTCAGTCAAGGAGATAGACGCTACCGGCAAGCCATATATGCTGTGGAGCACTAATCTAGCTCCTCATAAGAATCATGTCAACGCATTGAAGGGATTAAAAAAATATTATGAGATGGGCGGCACGCTGGACGTGGTTATCACAGGTGTAAATACTGAGAGGCTCAATCCCAAACATAAAAGAGAAAAAGGGGATATTCCCCTCAGCAAGAGCACATCCCGCTTTGTGCAAATGTTAGAACAGGATTCAAAGACGAGCAGGCACATCTGCTTTAAGGGGAACTTGGACAAGCAGGCATACCTCTCCTGTCTGAAACACGCAAGGTTCCTTCTCCACCCAGGATATGGTGACAACGGAAATGGCACGACATTTGATGCGGCTTGCATGGGCGTGCCAACGCTGAGCAACGACTACCCAGCGATGCGCGATCTGGCAGATTTTTGCCATATCCCGGTTGCATTTATGGATGCTTTTGACGAGAAGAAGATGGCGCTGGAGCTTCTTGACATGGAGAAGCATGCTGCGCAGCATGCCGCGCAGATACCGTCGGTAGAAGTGCTCAGCTCTGCTACGATCAGCCATACCCGTTATGCGTTGTACCGCGAGATCCGCCGAATCGTAGGCTTTTGAGGAGGACGTGAAATGAAGGTCGGAATGTTTCTGGGCTATGGACCGCAGACTGTGCTCAACAAGGAAGGTCTGGGAAGATACATTGCATATCTGATTGATGGCTTTCTCAAAATGGGGAACGAAGTGGAGATCGCGTGTCCAAGCTGGCTTAAGCAAAGCGTCGAAGAGCTTTTAGAAACATTGCGGGTCTCTAGCGATGCAGTCAAGTGGAGCATTGGCAGCACCATGCCACCCGTATGGAGGGTTTACAACAGGCTTTTTCGAAAAAAGCCTTCGCCCAAAACTCTTCAAAGGTTGATTGCGCTTTTTCGGATACCCGTTGACTGGTATTATATCCGTATTTTAAAATGCCAGAATATGGTGGAATTTGTGTTGCTGGCCTTGTTGGGCATTTTTGTCGGGGCAATCGGCGCTGTTCTGGCCGTAGTTGGCGCAGTTGTCTTTGCTCTCGCCGGCTTGCTCTGGAAGATTTCTTTCCGTTTTCTGCAAACGTCAGAGTTGAACAAGATCAAAGGGTTCCTCAAGCAAGCCAGCGAGGTCGGACAGACTGGCAGGGCAAATGGCGCAAGCCATGAAATCATTGATGCGTTTAACGCTATGGTTAGTAACACGCTCACTTGCCTTGTAGAAGAGCTCAACCAGCAGGAACAGCCAGATATCTGGTATATTCCCTCCCTGTTCTGGCCGGAAGCGGCAAATCTGCGTGGCGTAAAGGTGTTTAATGTACCTGACCTCGTGACACAGGATTATGCAGCATCATTCTGCAATATGCCCAATACGGTTGATTCAACGGAGAGATGCATCCAGACACTAATGCGCAGCGATTACTGTATTACCTATGGGGAGACCGTCCGTCAATCCCTGTGCATTGAGCAGTTCGCCAAGCGGGAGGACTATATCATCGCCATTCCCCACGCCAACAACGACATGCGCCCATATGTTCAGCTGGACGATGATTTGCTCAGGCGGCATGGCAATACGGATAAAGACTTTACACGTGCCTATGCAGAACTCCTGACCGGCTTCAACCGGATGCAGTATATCTTTTATGCGTCCCAGATTAGGCCTCATAAAAATATGCTTAACCTGATTCAGGCCTACGAGTACCTTCTGCGCAGGCAAAAAATCCATTGCAGGCTTGTTTTAACGTGTTCGTTACAAAAGATGCCCGAAATAGAGCGTTATGTGTGGGAGCACAACCTGCAAAATGAAGTACTGTGCATGTACAATGTCAGTGCGAAGCGTCTAGCTGCCCTGTACTACTGCGCGAGCCTTGTCGTAAATCCGACACTCTATGAAGGAGGCTTCCCATTCACATTCGGCGAGGGAATGAGCGTCGGTACCCCGTCTCTGATGAGTCGTATCCCGCAGGTGACGGAGTACTTTTCGCCCGCAGGTCTGGACGATTGCCTGTTTGATCCCTATGACTGGATGGATCTGGCGAAGAAAGTCGAATACTGGCTTCCACGAACGGAAGAGCTCTATCAAAGAGAACTTCCATTGTACAGAAAACTAGCCAAACGTACGACGGATGTAGTGGCACGCGAGTATGTAAAGGCGTTCGAGTATTTTATTGCGCTAGAAGCAAAAAAGATGGAGAAGCCTAAGGCAAGTGCCGTATGCCCCCTCTGACAAAGCAGCTTTTAATCCGAATCATCTTTCTTATGAAAGAGGAGTATTCCAGTTATGATGGATGATATAAAGATTGATCTTCTGATCTTTGGAGCAGGCGGACACGCAATGGTCTCCCAAGAGTGCGCAACAGCATATAACCATCCCATGTTTCTGTATAAACAAGGCGATATCCCACCATCTTGCATACGGGCAATGTCGGAGGAAATGTGCTCACTGGAACAATGGAAAACTGTTTGCAACCAGGCGTTTGTAGCCATTGGCGATAACCATATCCGCGCCAAAGTAGGAGAGCGGCTAAAAAACGCGGGGTTTGAGCTGGTTACGCTGATTCATCCTCACGCAATCGTCAGTTCCACCGCGGAGATCGCCGATGGCGTACTTGTGAATGCTGGTGCGATTGTAAATGCAGGAGCCAAGCTGAAAACTGGATGTATTGTCAACAGCGGCGCAATCGTGGAGCACGAATGCACGATCGGTGCATATTCGCATCTCTCTCCTGGTGCAAAAATCGGAGGAAAGACTCATATAGGCCCACAAACGTGGATTTGTATTGGTGCTACCGTAATTGATGGAATTCATGTAGGCAAAGAAAGCATTTTAGCTGCGGGGAGTGTTTTGTTGCAAGATTTGCCGGATCAGGTGATGGCAGCGGGAATTCCTGCGCAGATAAAACATCTGATTGATAAAATGTAAGGAAGTATACAAATTCATGAATAGCAACAAGACGCATTTTTTTGATCTTGTGCGAGGCATCGCAGCAGTAGGGGTTATGTGCAGCCACTTGGTATTTTCATATTATACGGGAGCTGCAAGTGCTGCGTTTCCATACTTGCTTCCGATTGCAAAGGAGAGTTCATCGTAAGCCGAGTGGCATGCTCTTGGAAAAAATGTCATCATTGGATAGACACGAGTTTGCTCAACTTCGGCGGGTTTTACAAGTCTGGCTGATATATCCGCTCCGGTTTTCTTGCGCCTTTTCCCGAGTCTGGATGTACTTGGCTTTTTGCAGCCTGGAAATTTATTTTCTATGCACATTTGCAGGCCAGCTTATTCAAGCGTACATGGTACAAGATATATTTGGAAAACCAAATGCCGACGAAATAATATATAAGTAATGCAAATTAAGCTACATTTCTATCTAAAAGCCTATCTGTTATACGGCTGAATATTCTGCGATCTACAAAAGGCTGATCGTTATATTTTATATTACGCCACTAGGAAACGTTATGTCGTCGCAAGCTTCAGATCTTCATCTTACACAATTCAGTTGAGGTTCCACTTCAGAAGCTCACGGGACAGATTATCCCCAGGGGACAATAATAGAGTGGCGGAGGCGTTACATGGCGCAGCTTCGCCGAAATCCAGGAAAAGCATGTATGTGAGATTCGGTCGGGGCATAACTAAGAAAGGATGATAAAATGTATTCCGTTGTCGGTCAGAAACGTCGATTCTCTGAAAAAGGGCTTGTCATATCCCTCGCAGCATTTTTCTTTCTTTTGCCAATCGCATTATACATGCCACAGATATTAAACGGCGAAAGCATTATCAGCGGAGATGGATTTCTGGTCCTTTTTTCGGGAGATACGCTTCGAGAAAGTCTGCTGAATGGAGAAGTTCCGCTTTGGTCTCCGGCTATTGCCTTTGGCGAACCGTTTGCCGAGTTGAATAACTACTGCTATTCTCCCATTTTCATAATTTGTTCCTTTTTGCCCATTTTGTTGCGACTGCCGTTCTATTTGGGGATGCACTATGCCATTGCGGCGGTCTCGACTTTTTTGCTGTTGCGCCAATTGGGATGCAGAAAAAGCGTCAGCCTTTCAATTAGTATAATTTATTTGTTCACAATTCATATGGGGGGCATGAGAAAAGAGCATTGCAATCTAATTGCTGTGAGCACATATGTTCCGCTTGTCATGCTGTGGCTCCATAAATATGCGAAATCGGGCAAATTGTCACATTTGTTGATTTCTTCGATTTGCATGGCACTTCAATATTATAGTGGTTTTATGCAGTACACCATCTATGCAAATTTATTCTATCTGGCATTCTTGCTGTATACAGGAATCCGTCAAAAACGAGCCATAAAAAGTATGTTAGCACATATCATGCTGTGGGGAATCATCTATATTATGCTGATATCTGCTCACCTACTTCCAACACTTCTAATGGTTTTTCAGCAAGCTTCTTCCGGCACAGGAAGTAAAATGGAATATAACACATTTATCGGTTATTCCCTCCATCCTATTACCTTTATCTCCATGCTTTTTCCTGAAATCTTTGGGGAAAATATTCATGCAGCATTGCTACAATTCAATGCTTCCAGCGGTATGGATATTGAGCTGCTGATAGGGGCGCCTTGCCTTGCCTTGTTGATAACCGGGATCTTTATAAAGAAAAAGGGCAAGGGTTTCTATTACGGGGCGATGCTATGTTTAATACTATATGCCTGCCTGGGAAATATACCTGTTCTTGGAAAAATTGTTTATCATATTCCGATACTGAATATGTTTCGACTGCCATCCAGGGTTTATTTTCTCGTTACCTTTTGCATGATGCTTTGCATCGCAATTACGTTAGAACAAGTTCTAGATAGCCGGTTACAGCTGAAAAGTATTCATATTGTGCATGCCGCCATTTTCCTGCTTATGGCGGCACTGGCTGTTCTGTATTATTCGGTGCCGTGGAAAGCGGAGTGGGGCATTGGGGAACGGCGTCCCTTTTCTGAGGTTTTCATGGTTCCGTTTGCCGGTTATGTCGTTTATTTGGGTGTATATTACGTTATATTGGCATCAAAAAATACAGAAATTTTGACGGGTTTTTCACACGGTGGCAAATCAAACGCGGTTCTATTTTCTCTTGTGCTGGTAACGGTATGTCAGCTGTTTCCATATTACCATGCCTCAAAGTCTTGCAATTATAAGGAAAAAATCAAACTACCTGCAATCATCCTCCAGGATGATGCTGAATTGTACAAAGTAATGGATGCAGAAAGGATAACAGGCCTTTCTGTCAATTATGCTTATGCCAGCTCTATTCATTCAGCGAATGGATACACCAATTTCAATCTGCCACAGGCATATATGCTGTTAAGTCATGTTGATAGTGCGCCATTAAACTATTCTGGCCTTTATTCTGGATTCTCCAATTATGTTTTCAATATGGCACAAGATAATGACGCACTTTCAATGCTTGGAATCAAATATATTCTCCTTCCGCATGATGAAGAAAAGCCCTTACAGGAGTTCCAGGCTGTCAAGCTCGTACTGGGAACAGAACGCGAACCGATTCTGCAAGATCAAGCAGCTATTACGGTTTATCCAGGAGAGGGATATCAGCTTGCTTATTGGGAAATTCCAAAACTGCCGCAAGGAGGATACATTCTGGAGTTTTCCATGGAGGCTTCATGCAAGCCCAATTGGCTCTATGCCGATATTAATGCGAATCAGACCAGCGCTGCAAGCCTCATTTCCAGATTTTCCCCGGCATCTGGAACACAAAAATACAAATGTTCATTTATCTTGAACGACTCTGCCTTAAACAATCCTGTTCTAAGAATCGTATGCGCCGATAACTGCGAAATCAGCCTGTCGGACGTAACCCTCAGGATGGTTGATATTGAGACAAGCACGCCCTATAAACTTGTCACAGCAGACGATGATTATATTGTATATCAGAACCTAAATGCAAAGCCATTGCTTAGCGCTGCAACTCAAGTTGTTGGAATCACCCCAAGTTCAGTTTCAGATATATATGTAAACACGGCATTTTATAATTTGCTTGATTGTAGCTATGTCACTGGCATTAACAAGCAATACGACTTTTCTTCGGTTCATACAGATATCAGCAATATTGTTATTCAGAACAATCAGGTGTCTGCGCATGTTGAAACCGACGATACCACGTTTATCCAAATGTCGCAAACTTACTACAATGGATGGAACGCTTACATCGACGGACAAAAGACCGAGCTTTATGAAGTAAATGGCAGCATACAGGGAATGTTTGTTCCGCCCGGTATTCATGAAATCTCATTTTGCTATCAGCCCACAAGAATATACGTTGGTTTTGCACTTTCTCTGAGCGGGCTTTTGATTTGTGCCTGCATATGTTTCTTTCATGGACGACGCGTTCGGTCTTTTATAAAAGGAGGGAAGTAATGAAATGAAAGTCGTTCTTCTCGCAGGAGGCTACGGTACACGCATCAGTGAAGAATCCCAGTATAAGCCAAAACCTATGATAGAGATTGGTGGCATGCCTATCCTCTGGCACATCATGAAGGGCTATGCACACTACGGTTTCAACGAGTTCATTGTATGCGCAGGGTATAAACAGCATGTTATCAAGGAATGGTTCGCTGATTATTTCCTGCATACCAGCGACATCACTTTCGACTTCACCAAAGGCAACGAGATGATCGTACACAACCGTCACGCCGAGCCGTGGAAAGTAACGGTGGTAGACACGGGTCTAAACACCATGACCGGCGGGCGCATCAAGCGCGTGCAGCCCTACATCGGCGCCGAGCCCTTCATGATGACCTATGGCGATGGCGTGTGCGATGTGAATATTGGCGAGCTGGTGAAGTTTCATCAGAGTCACGGTAAAATTGCCACGCTTACCGCCGTGATGCTGGAGCAGCAGAAGGGCATACTGGATATTGGTGGAGATAACGCCGTACACGCCTTCCGCGAAAAGAGCATCGGCGACGGCGCACCCATCAACGCGGGCTTCATGGTGCTTGAGCCTGAGATTTTCGATTACATTGAGGGAGACAGCACAGTGTTTGAGCGTGGGCCGCTGGAGTGTCTTGCGGCAAAAGGCGAGCTGATGAGCTACATGCACCGCGGCTACTGGCAGTGCATGGACACCAAGCGCGAGATGGACATGCTCGAAAACTTGTGGCAGAGTGGTCATGCCCCATGGAAGGTATGGGTGGACTGACATGAATGCATTGGATTTTTACAAAGGCAAGCGCGTGCTGGTCACAGGCCACACGGGTTTCAAGGGCAGTTGGCTGTGCCGCATTCTGGTGCTGGCCGGAGCGCAGGTCACGGGCTATAGTCTTGGGGCCCCCACACAGCCTGACCTGTTTTCTCTCGCCGGCCTTGATGGCCATATGCAAAGTGTGATCGGCGATATACGGGATTTTGAAACGCTCAAGGCCTGCTTTGATTACGCCAGACCGGAAATTGTGCTGCATCTGGCGGCCCAGCCCATCGTTCGTGACAGCTACAGGGAACCGCGCTACACCTATGATACCAACGTGATGGGCACGGTAAATCTGCTGGAATGTGTACGGATGAGCGATACAGTGAGTAGCGTGCTCAATGTAACGACCGACAAGGTCTACCGCAACAAAGAATGGATCTGGGGCTACCGGGAAAACGATCCGCTGGACGGTTATGATCCCTACTCCAATTCCAAGAGCTGCTCGGAGCTGGTGACGCATAGTTACGTCAGCAGCTTCTTCAGTGGAGAAAACGCACCGGCGGTTTCGACGGCCCGGGCGGGCAACGTAATTGGCGGCGGCGATTTTGCCAACGACCGCATCATTCCGGATTGTGTGCGCGCCGCGCAGGCTGGACGAGCCATCGGGGTGCGCAATCCCTATTCCACAAGGCCATATCAGCATGTACTTGAGCCGCTGTTCGCTTACCTGATGATCGCGGCGCGCCAGTATGAAGACAAGCGACTTGCGGACTGGTACAACGTGGGTCCCGATGACTGCGACTGTGTGACTACCGGCCAGCTCGTGAATCTCTTCTGTGAAAAGTGGGGATCGGGTGCGCGATGGGAAAATCAGGCGGAGGCCAACGCCCCCCACGAGGCCAATTTTCTCAAGCTGGATTGCAGCAAAATCAAGGCGATATTGGGTTGGAAACCCGTCTGGCATATTGATGAAGCCGTCGAGATGACCGTCCGCTGGAGCAAGAGGTGGCTGGCAGGCGAGGATATCCCCGCCGTGATGGATGAACAGATACGTACCTATTGCAAAGGAGTAAGTATATGAGTACTTGGAACAGCGAGCAAGAGGCCCGCGAGCAGATTAAGGCGCTGGTAGCACAGTATTATCACGATTTCAAAGAGGAAAAGAAGCCCTTTGCTCCGGGGGACCGCATTACCTATGCCGCGCGAGTATACGACGAAAAGGAAATGTGCGCACTAACGGATGCCATGCTGGATTTCTGGCTGACGACGGGACGCTTTTCCGACGAGTTCGAAAAGAAGTTTGCTGAGTGGATCGGCGTGAAATATGCGCATTTGGTCAACAGCGGCTCATCTGCCAATCTGATTGCTTTCATGGCACTGACCGCGCCCGAGTTGGGCGAGCGTCATATTCGCAAGGGCGATGAGGTCATCACGGTGGCTTGCGGCTTCCCTACCACGATAGCGCCCATCCTGCAGTATGGCGCTGTGCCCGTGTTTGTGGATGTGACTGTTCCGCAATACAACATTGACGTGAGCAAACTTGAAGAGGCTCTGTCCCCCAAAACCAAAGCCGTCATGATCGCCCATACGCTGGGAAACCCCTTCGATATGGCGGCGGTCAAGGCGTTTTGCGACAGGCACGGCCTGTGGCTGGTTGAAGACAACTGCGACGCGCTGGGTACCAAGTACACCATCGGCAATGAAACGCGCTTCACAGGCACTTGGGGCGACATTGGGACCAGCAGCTTTTATCCTCCGCACCACATGACCATGGGTGAAGGTGGCTGCGTCTATACCAACAACCCGTTGCTGCATCGCATGATTCTTTCCTACCGCGACTGGGGCCGTGACTGCATTTGCCCATCGGGGCGGGACAACTTCTGCGGCCACCGCTTTGATGGCCAGTATGGCGAGTTGCCGCACGGCTATGATCACAAATACGTTTACAGTCACTTAGGTTATAACTTGAAAGTAACGGACATGCAGGCTGCCATCGGCTGCGAGCAGCTCAGGAAGTTCCCCTCGTTCATCGAGCGGCGCAGGCATAACTGGGCGTATCTTCGCAAGGCGCTGGAGCCGCTTGCGGACAGGCTGATTCTGCCCGAGCCTGCAGAAAACAGCGAGCCGAGCTGGTTTGGTTTCCTGATCTCCATACGCCCCGAAAGCGGACTGGACCGCAACGCCGTGACGCAATTCATCGAGGATAAGAATGTTCAAACGCGCCTGCTGTTCAGCGGTAATCTGATCAAGCACCCCTGCTTTGACCAGCTTCGCGATACAGATGCATATCGCGTGGTGGGCAGCCTTGAGCAGACCGATTTTATCATGAACAACACGTTCTGGGTGGGTGTGTATCCGGGTATGACGGATGAAAAAATTGATTATATCGTTCAGGTAATCACGGCAGCAGTCAACCGGAAACTCTGAACATTCACCGATAGTCATTTTATCTCAAATGAAAAATTTTTTTCAATTTATCAAATTTGGCTTGGTCGGGATTTCAAACACGGCAATCTCCTATGGTATGGAAATGCTGTGCTATTATGTGTTTGGCTTGGGTGATACATGGCCGCAAAATGTACGCGTACTGGTGATTACTACGCTTTCGTTTTTAATTGGCGTTACTAATTCGTATTATTGGAATAGCCGTTATGTCTTTATTCCAAACGAATCAAAAAAACCTGTAAGGCACATTCGCGCATACGCAAAAACTGTATTATGTTATGCTATAACCGGACTCCTAATCTCTCCGGCAATCAAGCTATGGCTGACCAATAGGGGGATTCTCTATTGGAAATCCAGTCTGGTGGCATTGATAGTCAGTATTCCTCTGAATTTTTTTCTGAACAAAAAGTGGGCCTTTGTGACAGAAAGGGCAAAAAAGAAGTGAAGAGAGCTATTGTAACCGGTGCCGATGGCTTTTTGGGTTCGCACTTGGTTTGCGAATTGTTGGAAACGGGTTATGATGTAGTAGCAGTAGTCTTGAAAGAAAGCCATGCACGCAACGTGCTTAAGAAAGATCCTCGGCTTGCCTTTTTCGAATGCAGCATGGAAGAATACCGCAACTTGGAAAATAAGGAAATCTGGAGGGATGCAGACTGCTTATTTCATTTTGCTTGGGCCGGCGTATCCGATAAAGCCGGCGGCGACTATCGCGTGCAATTGGATAATGTACGTTGTACCTGTGACCTGCTTTTTACAGTTGCCAAACTTGGCATTAAGCGTATGGTTTTTGCAAGTAGCATTATGGAATGGGAACATAAAAAGGCATTCGATCAGCAAAAGTATTTGCAGCCCTTGCGCAACACATATCATATCGCCAAAACCTCTGCCAGAATGCTGTTGTCCCTATATGCCGCCAATATGAACCTAGACTTCTGTCCGGTCATCATTTCAAATGTCTACGGTGAAGGCGAGCGATCTGCGCGGCTGATCAACACCGCTCTTCGTAAGATTCTGGCAGGAGAGCATATGAGCTTTACCAGCGGAGAGCAATTGTACGATTTTATCTATTGCAAGGACGCAGTACGCGCCATTCGTATAGTTGCAGAACAGGGCAGGTCCCAGACGGCATATTACATCGGCAACTCCAGACAGAAACCTCTCAAAGAGTTTTTATTGGAAATGCGAGATCTGCTCAACCCTTCTTGTGAACTTGGTCTGGGAGAGCTCCCCTTTTATGGCGTGAGTCTGGATTACAAGGAATTTGACACAAATGCACTTTCTCTGGAACTGGGTTTTAAGCCCCAATATACATTTGCGCAAGGTATTAAAAGAACAGCAAGATGGATATTAACAGACGAAGGCAGGAATTGAAATGAAGCGAATCTCGGTGGTAGTGCCTACCTATAATGAAGAATTGAATATTCAGATGGTCTATGATCGCGTAACAGCAGTTTTTCGGGAGTCACTTCCTCAGTATGAGCTTGAGCTTCTCTTTATTGATAACGCTTCTCAGGACCAAACGCAGGTTCTTATTGAAGCCCTATGCCAAAGTCATTCGAATGTTCGGGCTATCTTCAATGCTCGTAACTTTGGCTTTTCCAGATCAACTTTCTACGGCCTGACACAGGCGACTGGCGATTGTGCGATACTGTTATTCGCTGATTTACAAGATCCTCCGGATATAATTCCTGATTTTGTGAAAAAGTGGGAGTCTGGGGCTGGTGTTGTAGTAGGCATAAAACAATCCAGCAGTGAGTCGCCCATAATGTACCGTATACGATCGCTTTACTATCGCTTTATCTCAGTAATCTCCGATATAGCGCAGTTCCCGCAATTCGATGTATTTGGCCTTTATGACAGAAAGTTCCTTGAAGTCATTCGGGGATTGGGGGATTCTTTGCCATATCTGAGAGGCATTGTATCAGAATTAGGCTTTCACATAGAATGTATAACATATCATCAGCAAGTGAGGGAAAAAGGAAAAAGCCATTTTAATTTTCTCAAAATGTATGATGTGGCCATGCTGGGCATAACATCCTATTCCAGAGCAGCCATGCGGATTGCAACATTTATGGGAATGGGTATCGGTGGCATCAGTATAATCATTGCATTGTATACTCTGATTCGCAAATTACTGGCATGGAACAGTTTTCCCGTCGGCAGCGCCGCCATTTCCATTGGCGTGTTTTTTCTGGGTGGCATGCAACTAATGTTTATTGGTATTGTAGGAGAATATATAGCCAATATCAACACCCGCGTGATGCATAGGCCGCTTGTTGTAGAGGAAAAGCGTATCAATTTTCAAAACAATGAAAACCAGCCATTCCGCCATTCCAACCGTGTATCATAATCTATTGGTCGCCCAAAGAAAGAACAACTATGATGCAATTCTTTCAAAACTCACCTGTACCGCCTCTGGCAATGGTTTGTACGTTTTCCTTATAGTCATGAGGCTCTCCAAAAAAACAAAGGCATTGTTCCAGCTTGCAAAGTTCGCTTTGGTAGGATCTACTAATACTCTTCTGCCCGACCTACTAAATATTGCCATCTTGTATCTGTTTGCGCCACTTGCTCTTTCTTAGGACTATATAGCAGGAAACGTTGTCGCATTTGTCCTCAGGTTGCTGTAGTCGTTTTACTGGAACCGGCGCTTTGTTTTTCAAAAGGAAAAAGCTACTCTGGGTACAGAGCTGGTCATGCTGCTAAAAACCTACGCTGCCCATACCCTCACGGGTATCCTTCTCAACAATCTGCTTTTCTGGTTTTGGATAGAACAATTAGGCATTTCAAGGTATATCGCACCATTGGTTAATCTGTCCATCAGTGTGCCACTTAACTTTGTCATCAACAAATTTTGGATGTTCTCATAATAAATATAGTTATTAAAGAAAAACATATTTTCATTGAATGATCGCTGATATAGAGACAACCTTCTTCAATGATTGGTCTGTTGGCGAAAAAGACTGAACTGAAAATTGAAGTTATCAGTTCAGTTTTTTTGTCAGCAGGTCCGATAAGAGGCCTGTTGATAAAATCTCCATAGGCTTGGTTCCTATGATATAATGGGGGCACAGGAGGGGTGACGTATGATGGGACGGCAAAGTGGTCAAATGAGTATGATCATTCTTGATTTATCAGAATTGATTCCAGAAAATCATCTGCTTCGAAAAATCAATCAGATGATTTCGTTTGACTTTATCTACGATTGTAGAGCCACAATACATATTTGACAGTGAAGAAAAAAAGGATGAGACCTGAGCGCCCATCTGGTATAGTTGAATTGCGACAACAACTAAGGAAGGAGCTCAAGCCTCATGAACAGTATAACACAGGACATGAAATACCGCCAGTCTCTGCTCACCTACGCCCAGAAGTACGGTGTAAGCCGTGCCAGTCGGAAGTACAACAAAAGCCGGTCTTACATCTACTTCTGGCGTGCCCGCTACGACGGCTTCCTGCAATCTCTGGCCTGCCAGTCCCGACGGCCTCACAGCCACCCTAACCAGCATACTCAGGAGGAGCTCAAGCTCATCGCTGATATGCACCGACGAAATCCCAAGCTTGGAATTGTGGAGCTATGGGCGCGGATGCGAAAACGAGGGTATTCCAAAGCGGCTTATGCTAACATACGACAGTATGGTCATCCAAAAGAATCGCCTCACCCTCCCACATGAATTTTCTGTAAACTTTCTCAAATCACACTTCCAAACGCCTCCCTTTTTCTCCTTGTATTATGAGGGCTCTTTAGGTCCTTTTTTCGTCCCTCCCATTCCCCCAACTGCATAACCCATCCCCCAAAACCAAAAACTACCGTCGTACAAGGAGGCGATTCATTGGAGATCAGCATAAGGGATGCGCAAAAAATCGTGGAGGTCTGGCTGACCAATTCCGAAAAAAACGACCCGGCCGTTGCGGCAAGGCTACAGCCGCTGTACCGGGCGTACCAGAAACAGAAATATACCGTAGCGGTGTTTCAGTCCGGCAACGCCGATCTGTTTGGCTGCACGCGCGACCTGCTGCGTTACAATAGAAAGCGTGTCGCGGAGCTGGAAACCCTGCGCGAAAAGAGTGCGGGCCCGGCTGCGCCCGAACCGTAAGCGATCAAGCAACCGATAAAAAAAGTAAAAAACGACCCGTTCTGCGCCCAAAAGACTTGCAATCCCCCGCAGGATCGTGTACAATGTTATCTGTATCAAGCGTTTTTTATACGATAACAGCAGCGCCTAAAAACTCGCATGAACAAAAGACAGCCCCAAAGCGGCAAGGCGCACTCCCCCGCACCTGTCCTCAGCGTCCCCAGCCGCAAATGGCAAACCATCCGAAAGGAGGCAGCCCGCCATGATCGAAACCTTCGACATCGCCGGTTACACCCGCATTTCCGTGGACGATGAGCTGGACCGGGATAACGTCTCCATCGAAAACCAGAAGGCCATCATCCGCGACTTTGTGAAGCAGCGCTTTCCGGGCAGCAGCCTTACCTTCTTTGAGGACCGCGACCGCTCCGGCTACACCTTTGAGCAGCGCGAGGGCTATCAGGAGATGCGCCGCGGCCTGATGGCCCACAAGTATGACATTTTGCTCGTCAAGGATTTCTCGCGCTTCTCCCGCCGCAACAGCCGCGGCCTGGTGGAGCTGGAGGACCTGCGCGACGCCGGCGTGCGCATCATCTCCATCGGCGACGGCATCGACTTCCCCAACGACGACGACTGGCTGAAAATCCAGTTTCAGTTTCTCATCAATGAAATGCCCGTCACCGATACCAGCAAGAAGGTGCGAAACGTCATCCGCCGGCGGCAGGTGGACGGGAAGTGGATCTGCGCCGCGCCCTATGGCTACACCGTCAACAAGCGCAAGGAATTTGAAGTGGTGCCTACCGAAGCGGATATCGTGCGCCGCATCTTTGACCACTACAACAACGATGGCTGGGGATACAAGAAAATCGCCAATTTTCTGACCGCGCAGGGCATCCCCACGCCGCGCATGTCCGAGCAGATGCGCAGGGAAGCCGCCGGCGAGGAAACCAGGCGCGCGGCCAAGAGCGCATGGGCGATCGTGACCGTGCAGGGCATCCTCGACAATGACTTCTACATCGGCACGTTCCGTCAGGGCAAGACCACCCGCGTCAAGATCAACGGCAAGGACGTGGCGCGGGACGAAAGCGAGCACATCGTCATCGAAAACCACCACCAGCCTATCATCGACTACCGCACCTTTGCCACCACGCGCGCGCTGCGCGAAAGCCGCTCCCGCTCCCACTATCGCGGCGTCAAGAAGTACGACAACGTCTACTCCGGCTTCCTCCAGTGCGGCGACTGCGGAAGCCCGATGTTCGCCATGAGCCGCAGCGACCTGGCCCCTGCCTACACCTGCGGCACCTATCACCGCCGCGGAACGGCGGGCTGCACCAGCCACCACATCCGCGCGGACCGGCTGGACGAGCTGATGAAGCTGTATGTCCGGCGCGTGATGGAAAGCTCGGCCTCCATGATCGAGCGGCTCAATGCCGACCTTGCCGCCGAGCAGGAAAACGTCGCCGAAACCGAACAATCCGCCGACCACCTCGCTTCGGTGCTGGACGACCTGCACGAGGAGCTCAAGGCCACCAAGCGCCAGCGCATCCGCGACATCATGAAGCACCCCGATCAGGAGGCGCTGCTGGAGGAAACCTACGACGAGATGGAAAGCGACCTCCAGCGCAGGATCGAAGGGCTGACCCATCAGATCGACCTGCTCTCAGACAGGCGCAACACCATCCTGCGGGTCAACCGCGTGGCCAAAACCGCCATGGACGTCTTTGGGGACATCCTCGCCAAGGAGAAGCTCGACCGAAACGACCTGCGGCTCATCATCGACCGCATCAAAGTCTACGAGGACCACCTCGAAATTCAGCTTCAGGCGGATATCGACCAGCTTCTGCGCGCCTGCGAGCTGGAGGATACCGTAAATTTTAAGCCGGGCATCGAAAACGCCCTGGGTTGCCAACTTGTCCAGTCTGCCAGAAACCAGCGGGACAAGGTTTTCGATGTCCATGTTGTCAGCAGCGGCGACCCCCTGGAGATTTACACCGACCGGGATGGCGAGGTCATCCTGAAGAAATACTCCCCCATCGGGGAAATGTCGGCCTTCGCCAAGGATTATACGGAATCCATCTTTCGCGCCATGGGACACATCGCCTGCATCGTGGACCGCGATCAGGTGGTGGCAGCCAGCGGCGTAAGCAAGAAGGAACTGGCTGACAAGCCCATCAGCCACGATCTGGAAACGGCCATCGCCAATCGGCAGACCGTGGCCATCAACCGCGCGGGCGGTGGCAAGATCGTGGCCGTGACCAACGAGGAGGACATCACCGGCTATACGGCGCAGGTGGTCTCCCCCATCATTGCGGACGGCGAGGCCATCGGCGCGGTGCTGCTCCTGTCCAAGGAGCAGGGCGCCAAGATGGGCGACGCGGAGCTCAAGGTGGCGGAAACCGCCGCGGGCATCGTGGGCCGCCAGATGGAGCAGTAACGCCCGCGCAGCGCCGGCGGCCTCTCCGCCCTCAACGCACATCATTACCTTGCGAAACCGCGGCAATGCGCTTATAATAGGCTTGCCGCGGTTTTGCCATATTCCGCCGCCAATATGCTTTTTTCGGAGGCCTTTTTTGAGCAGTACGCAGAAATCCATCCTCAGCGGCATGACCATTTTGAGCGTGGTGGGCCTGATCTGCAAGATCGTGGGCGCCCTGTACCGCATCCCCCTCGCCTGGCTCATCGGGGACGAAGGTATGGGCACCTATCAGCTGGTCTTTCCCACCTATAACATGCTGCTGACCATCTCCTCGGCCGGCCTGCCGGTAGCCATCAGCCGCATGGTCAGCTTCACGCTGGCGCGCGACGACCCCCGCAACGCCCGGCGCATCTTCCGCGTGGCGCTGTGCCTTCTCTCCACCCTCGGCCTGATCGCAACGCTCCTCATGCTGGTCATGAGCCCCACGCTCGCCCTGCGCTCGGGCGACCCCTCCACCCAGCCGGGCTTTGTGGCCATTGCGCCGGCCCTTTTGCTGGTATGCGCCATGTCCGCGCTGCGCGGCTTCATGCAGGGGCAGCAGAACATGGTGCCCACCGCCATTTCCCAGCTGATCGAGCAGGTGGGCAAGGTGTTTGTCGCCCTGCCGCTGGCGTATTTCGGCATGCGCATCTCCGTGGCCTATGCGGCCGCGGGCGTGCTGCTGGGCACCTCCATTGCCGAGGGCGTGGCGCTTTTGTACATGGTGGTGATCTACCGGCGCAAGCGCGCCGCCTTTGACGCCCTGCCCCAAAACCCGGATGAGACGCCCCTGGCCGTGCGCCCCCTGCTCAAGCGACTGCTGTCTTTGAGCATCCCTATCACGCTGGGCGCGTGTATCGTGCCCATCGCCTCCTTTATCGACAGCGGCCTCCTGCTCAACCGTCTGGTGGACGCGGGCATCGAGCGCACTTCCGCACTGGGGCTCTATGGGCGTTATTCGGGCTATGTGCTCACTTTGATCAATGTGCCCACCGCCCTGGCCGTGGCCATTTCCATGAGTCTGGTCCCCTCCATCTCCAGCGCGATGGCCAGGGGCGATGGCAAAACCATGCGCCGCCAAAGCTCGCTGGGGCTAAGGCTGTCCTTTGTGGTGGGACTGCCCTGCTCCATCGGCATGAGCCTTTTGTCCTCGCAGATTCTCAGCCTGATCTATCATTTTGATACACCGGAGGCCCTGCGCGTGACCGCCGAGCTGCTCAGCCTCTCGAGCCTCACCATCGTGCTCTTTACCGTGGTGCAGTCCACCAGCGGTATTTTGCAGGGCCTGCGCAAGCAGCGCATTCCCATGTATACGCTCATGGCGGGCGTGGCCGTCAAGGTGCTGCTCAACTACACGCTGATCGGCATGCCCGGCATCAACATCTACGGCGCGCCCATCGCCTCGCTCACCTGCTATACCATCAGCATGCTGCCCAACCTGTGGTATGTGCGCAAGTATACCGGCATGAAGCTGGACCTGAAAGGCATTCTGTTCAGGCCCGCACTGGCGACCGTGCTCATGGGCGCGGTGCTGGCGTTGGCCATCCGCCTGCTGCCCTCGGGACGGCTGTGGACGCTGGTGCTGGTCGCGCTGGGCGTCTGCACCTATGCCGCCTTTGCGCTCCTCACCGGCGCGCTGACCCGTGATGACCTGGCTCCCCTGCTCAGGCGCTTCGGACGCGGCAGGGCACCAAAGAAGGAGGATTGACCCATGAACCGCCTGACCATCGTGACCCTCGGAACCGGCGGAGAGGCTTTTCTGACCCGCGGCGTGGAGCGCGCGCTTCATGAGGCGCCGCGCGTGGTGCTGCGCACGGCGCGCCACCCCATGGCGGATTTTCTCAAGGAAGAGGGCATCGCCTTTGAGACGCTGGATGCGCTCTACGACGAATGCGAGGACTTCGATACCTTCAACCGCGCGGCGGCCGTCAAGGTGCTCAGCCTTTTGAATGAAAGCCCCGTGTGCTATGCGGTCAGCGACGCGGCCTTCGACGAGACCGTGGCCCAGATTCAGCGGCTCAAGCCCAGGGAGGCGGATGTGCGGGTCCTGCCCGGCGTGAGCCATGCGGACCGCTGCCTGGCCCTGGTTGCGGATGCGCCGGCAGGCGTCAGGCTGTACGCGGCGGAGTCCTTTTTGCAAACCCGCGTTTCCCCGGAGGAACCCCTGCTGGTAACGGAGCTGCACAGCCGCGAATGCGCGGGCAGCGTAAAGCTTCGGCTGATGGACCTTTTGCCCGAGGACCTGCCCGTATCCTTCTTCACCGGCGACGAAACCACGGGCGAACTGGCCTTGCATTCCGTGCCGCTCTACGAGCTGGACCGCCAGAGCGCCTATGACCACCTCACCGCCGCCTATGTGCCCGCCGTGCCCATGGAGCGGCGCACCCGCTACGACATGGACGACCTGGTGCATGTGATGGAGCGCCTGCGCGCGCCCGACGGCTGTCCCTGGGACCGTGAGCAGACCCATGAGAGCCTGCTGCCGAGCCTGCTGGAGGAGAGCTACGAATACATTCAGGCCGTGCGCGACGGCGACATCGACCATATGTACGATGAACTGGGCGACGTGCTGCTGCAGGTGGTATTCCACGCCGAGGTGGCACGGCAGCATGGCGATTTCGACCTTCACGACGTCACCACCGCCATCTGCCACAAGATGATTGAGCGGCACACCCACATCTTCGGCACGGAAAAGGCCGACACCGCCGGGCAGGTGCTGGATAACTGGGAGGCCCTCAAGCGCCGCCAGCGCGGCATCACCACGCACGCGCAGGCCATGGAGGACGTATCCACCGGTCTGTCTCCCCTGCTTCGCGCCAGCAAGGTGCAAAACAAGGCACACAAGGTGGGCTTTGACTTTGCGGGTGCGGCGGAGGCGCTCAGCAAGGTCTATGAAGAGGCGGACGAAGTGGCCCAGAACCTGCACGACGGTGCGGACCCGGAAATGGAGCTGGGTGATCTGCTGTTTTCCGTGGTGAACGTTTGCCGCCTGGCTGGCAAGAACCCCGATATTGCCCTTTTTGCTTCCACAAATAAGTTTATTTCCCGCTTCCGTGCCATGGAAAACGCCATAAAAAAGTCGGGAAAATGCTTAGAGGACTTGACTTTATCGGAAATGGATGTATACTGGAACACAGGAAAGCGAGGCGGGCAAAGGGTTTGAGCCAAAAACCCCGTGAGATCGCGCTTTCCATGAACGAAACCCCGTCTTCCGTGCTATGCATGGGAAAATCAAAGGAGGTAATTCATTGTGAACAAAGCTGAATTGACTGCCGCCATCGTTAAGAAGACCGGTTTTACCAAGAAGGACGCTGAGAAGGCGATTGCTGCCGTGACCGACGTCATCACCGAGACCCTGGCTGCTGGCGAGAAGGTCCAGATCGTTGGCTTCGGCGGCTTCGAAGTCCGCAGCCGCCCCGCGCGCGTGGCCCGCAATCCCCGCACCGGCGAGCAGATCAGCATCGAGGCCTCCAAGGCCCCCGTCTTCAAGGCCGGCAAGGCTCTGAAGGACAGCGTCAACAAGTAATTCTTTTTGGAAAAATCGCCGTCACCGATGGCGGTCCGCGCGTCGTCCGGCAGTCTGCAGCGGCTGTCTGACGGCGCTTTTTTCGTCCCTTGCCCACCGCAGCTAAATGCGGTATCATAAGAAAAAACCATGTTTTGGAGGAAACGTCCCATGCCGCTTGACGCCTGCTATTCCCTTGACCAGACCCTGCGCCTCCTCTCCATCCCCAGCCCCACGGGCTATCCTCGTCAGGTATGCGGCGCCCTCGTAGAAACGCTGGAGGGCCTTGGCTTTTCTCCCCGGCAACTCCGCAAAGGCGGCGTGGTGTGCCCCCTGGGCGGCGAGGGACGTCCTCTCGCGCTGGCTGCGCATGTGGACACGCTGGGGCTGATGGTGCGCGCCGTCAAGCCGGACGGGCGGCTGGCCTTCACCTGCCTGGGCGGGCCGTCCCTGCAGGCGGTAGAGACCGAAAATGTGACCGTCATCACCCGCGGCGGCCAGCGCTACACCGGCGTGGTGGAGCTGCGCAACGCCTCCAAGCACGTCAACCGCGAGCTGGACAGCGAAAAGCGCGACGACACGACGCTGGAGATCCTGCTGGACGAGGAGGTTTCCTCCCGCGAGGACGTGGAGCGGCTGGGCATCGCCGTGGGCGATATCGTCTGCCTGGACCCCCGCGCCCGCGTGACCGAAAGCGGCTTCATTCGCAGCCGCTTTCTGGACGACAAGCTCAGCGCCGGCATGCTGCTGACGCTGGCCAGGGGCGTGGCGGAAGGTACCGTCCGGCTTTCGCGCAAGGTCACGCTGTTTTTCTCCGTCTATGAGGAGGTCGGCCACGGCGCGTCCTGCGGCCTCCCGGAGGATACCGAGGACCTTTTGGTGGTCGATATGGGCTGCGTGGGCGAGGGGCTTTCCTGCCGCGAACAGCAGGTATCCATCTGCGCCAAGGATTCCTCCGGCCCCTATGATTACGAAATGACCGGCGAGCTGATCGCGCTGGCCAAGTCAAACGGCATCGACTACGCCGTGGACGTATACCCCGCCTACGGCAGCGATGCGGCGGCGGCGCTGCGCGCGGGGCGTGACGTGCGCTTTGCGCTCATCGGCGCGGGCGTATACGCCTCGCACGGGTATGAGCGCAGCCACCGCAAGGGCGTGGAGAACACCCTGCGCCTGATCGAAGCGGTCGTGACCGCCTGAAAGGAGCAAACCCCTCATGAGGTTGGACAAGTTTTTGAAGGTTTCGCGCATCATCAAGCGCCGCACCGTGGCCAACGAGGCCTGCTCGGGCGGCCGCGTATCGCTCAACGGCAAGGTGGCCAAGCCCGGCGCGGAGGTGCGCGAGGGCGACGTGCTGGAGATCCGCTTCGGCAGCCGGGTGGGGCGCTACCGCATCCAGAGCGTGAAGGAAACCGTGCGCAAGGAAGGCGCGCAGGACATGTACGAGGTGCTTGAGGAGGATGAGCAGACGCGCATGGAGCGCGGGGAGGCATAAGGTGAAAAGCTACGCCATCATCTTGGGCGGAGGCAGCGGCCGCCGCATGGAGGCGGACCGCAACAAGGTGTTTCTGCCGCTTCGGGGCATTCCCGCCATCGTGCGGGCCATCGCGCCGTTTTCCGGGCTGTGCGCGGGCGCGGTGGTGGTGGCGGCTGCCGCCGAGGTGGAGGAGATGCGCGCGGTGATCGCACGCTGCGGGCTGGACCGCTTTGTGATGCGGGTGGTGCCCGGCGGCGCGGAGCGGCAGGACTCGGTGCGCTGCGGGCTGGACGCCCTGCCGGACGACACCGAATGCGTGCTCATCCATGACGGCGCGCGCGCTCTGGTCACCGAGGACGTCATCCGCCGCGCCATCGAATCGGTGGAGAAGCGCGGTTCGGGCATCGCGTCGGTGCCCGTGACCGACACCATCAAGCGCGCCGCGCCCGACGGGCTGGTGCTGGATACCCCCGACCGATCTGCCCTTCGCGCCATGCAGACCCCGCAGGCCTTCCGGGTGGAGCTGATCCGTAAAGCCCACGAGATCGCCCGCCGGGACGGGTTTTTGGGGACGGACGACGCCGCTTTGCTGGAGCATGCGGGCATGCCGGTCTACCTGTGCGAGGGCAGCCGCGAAAACCTCAAGCTCACCACTCCCACCGACCTCATGCTCGCCGGGCTGATTCTGGCTGCGCGGGCGGAAAAGGAGCTGATCGGATGATGCGCATCGGACACGGCATGGACGTGCATCGCCTGGTGGAGGGCCGAAAGCTCATCCTCTGCGGGGTGGAGGTGCCCCACACGCTGGGCCTGCTGGGCCACAGCGACGCCGACGTGGCCACCCATGCCCTGATGGACGCGCTGCTGGGCGCGGCTGCGCTGGGCGATATCGGCAAGCTCTTTCCCGATACGGACGAGCGCTACCGCGGCGCGGACTCCATCGGGCTGCTGAAGGAAGTCTGCGCGCTGCTCCGCCGGGAAGGCTATGCGCTGGGCAACGCGGACGTGACCATCGTGGCGCAGCGGCCCAAACTGCGCCCCTACATCGACGTCATGCGGGCCCGTCTGGCTCAGGCCATGGGCGTGGAGGATGGCCGCGTGAGCGTCAAGGCCACCACCACCGAACATCTCGGGTTTGAGGGCGAGGAGCTGGGCATCAGCGCACACGCAGTATGTCTGCTGGAAACGCTCTCCCCTGAACCGAGGTAACGTCATGTGCCGCGTCCGAAATCGCCTGCAGCTCGCGGCGGTTTCGGAGCGCAACGGCATACTGCTTATAGTCTCTCTTTCGTTTCTGGCAGGCTGTCTGTCGGCCCTGCGGCTGACGGGCGGGCTCTGGCTTTGGGGCCTTGCAGGGCTGTCCCTTCTGATGGGATGGCTCCTGCGCAGGCTGGGCGCGGGCGCGGGGATTGCGCTCGCGTTCTGCTTTTTCGCGCTGGGTGCGCTTCGCTTTCAGTCCGCCTATTTCACGCCCCAGCCTGATCCCGGCACCTATGAGATCACCGGATATGTCTACGGCGGTGCAAGCGAGCGCCCGGACCAGCGCGTGGCCTTCGTGCTGGGCGATGTAGCGCTGGATGGCGCGCCCGCTTCGGGCATGGCCTATTGCACGCTGCATTATGATGACGTCCCGCCCGTGCTGTTCGACGGCGCGCAGGTCCGCTTCGAGGGGCGCGTGTATCTGCCGGATGGAAAATCCGGCGAGCCGCACATGGATTTCGCCCTGTGGATGCGCCAGAGCGGCCAGTCTTTCGGCATCGCCGCCTATCAGGGGATCGCGGTGCTCAACGGCGAGGCGGACGCGCCCGTCAGGGACGCGGCCTACCGCGTGCGCCAGTCCTTCACCCGCGCGCTGGAGCGTGTCATGGGCGAGGAAGCGCGCGTGGCCGTGGCGCTGCTGCTGGGCGAGCGCGACGGGCTGAGCCAGCAGGAGCGCGAGGCGTTCGAAACGCTGGGCGTGGCGCACGTGATGAGCGTGTCGGGCCTGCATGTGGGGCTGTTGGGCGGCCTTTTGCTGGGCGTGATGCGCCGACTGCGCGTGCGCCGCGTGCTGCGGCTGCCGGCGCTGGCGGTGTTTCTGGCGGGATACTGCGCGCTCACGGGATTTTCCGCCGCCTCGGTGCGGGCCGCGGTCATGCTGATGCTCACGCTGCTGGCGCAGCTGGCCTCGCGCAGGCCCGACCGCCTGACCACGCTGGCCGCCGCCATGCTGGTTGTGCTGGCGCTGGACCCGCTGCAGGCATGGTCGGCGGGGTTTGTGCTCAGCTTTTCGGCCATGTTGGGCATCACGCTGCTCCTGCCGCCGCTGACGCGCCTGTTTGCCCGCCTGTTTCCCTATCCGGAAAAAAGCCATCCCCTTCGGTACGCGCTGGGCCGGTTGGGACGGGGTGCGCTGTCGCTGACGGCGGTTTCGCTCGCCGCGCAGGCGGGCGTGCTGCTGCCCACAGCGGCGTACTTTCACCAGCTCCCGCTCTACGGCGTGCTGATTAACCTGCTCATTGTGCCGCTGGCAGGCACGATGCTCACGCCCCTGTGCGCCATAACGCTGCTGTTTTCCTCCGTTCCCCTCGCGGGGCAGGCGCTGGGCTGGACCGCTTCCCTGCTGGCGCGGCTGCTGCTGTGGCTGGTGGCGCTGCTGTCCGAGCTGCCGGGCGCAGCGTTGCGCGTGGCATCGCCGCCCGTGCTGGCGGGCCCCGCGCTGGCGCTGGTCGCGGTGATGCTGTCGGGCCGCGCGCCCGGTTCCCTGCGCCGCCGCGCGCTGGCCTCGGCGCTCGTGCTGGCCCTGGCCGCGGGCGGCGTCTATGCCTCCCGCCCGGCGGAGCTGCGCTACATCCAGCTTGCCGTAGGACAGGCGGATTCCGCTCTGCTGCTGGACGGGAACCAGACTCTCCTCATCGACGCGGGCAGCGACGGGGAGTCAGCGCTGGATTATCTGCTTGCGGAGGGACGCGACATTGATGCGCTGTTCATCACGCACCTGCATCTGGACCACATCGGCGGCGTCGCGGACCTGCTGGATGCCGGGGTGCGCATCGGGCAGGTCTACCTGCCCCTCAACGCCGCCCGCCAGCAGGCGGACCCGGACGCGCTGAAGCTGCTGGAGCGGCTGGAGGCGGCCGGCATCCCGGTCATGGAGCTTGCGCGCGGCGACGAGATGCGCTACAATACCACCAGCGTATCCGTGCTGTGGCCCGTGCGGGAACACATCCGTTCCGGTCAGGACGCCAACGAGCTGCCGCTGGTCCTCTCCATCCGCTTTGGGCCCTACACGATTCTCAGTGCGAGCGACCTTTCCGGCGCCTATGAGCGCTATGCCGCCGCGCCCGCGGACGTGCTCAAGGTGGCGCATCACGGCAGCGCCGACAGTTCGGGCGAAGCGTTTCTCGATCAGGTGGGCGCGCGCGTGGCGCTGGTGAGCTGCTCCTCCGGCAGCCGCTATCTGCCCGGGGAAGCGACGCTGGAACGCCTGACCCGCAGCGGCGCGCAGGTATTGCGCACCGACGACTGCGGCGATATCACCCTTACCCTGCATGGCGATCAGCTGTACATCACACCCTACAAAGTGAGGTGAGCCCCGTGAATCACACCGCCTTTTTCGAGGCCCTCAAGGCCGGGCGCATCGCCGGCTGCTACCTGTTTGAGGGCACGGAGGAATACATCAAGCAGCAGGCGCTCAAAAACCTGTGCGCGCGTCTTTTGCCCGAAGGGCTGGAGCAGATGAATCTGACGGATCTGACCGACCCGGCTCCCGACGCGCTCATCGCCGCCGCCGAGACGCTGCCTTTTCTGGCCGAGAAGCGCGTGGTGGTGGTGCGGGAATGCACCCTGCTCACCGCGGGCCGCAAGGCCGAGGACGAGGACCGGGCCGCCGCCCTGATGGACTACGTGCCCCGCATTCCGCCTACGGCGTGCGTGGTGTTCTACGTCAAGGGCAAGGCCGACGGCCGCAAGAAGCTCTACACGCTGCTCAAAAAGCAGAATGCCATCGTGGATTTCTCCCCCATGAACGACGCCGAATGCGCCGACTGGTGCATACGCGCGCTGCGCCGCATGGGCAAGCGGCTCAGCGGCGAGAATGCCGCCCGGCTGGTCTTTACCGTGGGGCGTGACGCGGCGCTGCTGCGCCAGGAGATGGACAAGCTGTGCGCCTATCTTGGCGAGCGCGAGGAGATTGCCGCGGAGGATATCGACCGGATCTGCACACGCTCCACGGAGTGCACGGTATTCCAGATGGTGGACGCGCAGGTGGCGGGCAACAACGACACGGCCTTTGCTCTGCTTGGCGACATGCTCCGCTCCGGCGAGGACCGGGTGGGCATTCTGGCCATGCTGCTGAGGCAGTACCGCATCCTGTACCACATGCGCTGCCTGATGGATGAGCGCACCCCGCAGGCGTCCCAGGCGCAGCTGCTGGGGATTCCCCCCTTTGCGGTGGGGCGCACGCAGCAGCAGGCGCGCCGCTTTGACAAGGCGCGGCTGCGCGCGGCCTATGATTTTCTGCTGGACTATGAATACCGAATCAAGCAGGGCCGCGTTGCGCAGGAGGGCTGCGCCGAAAGCGCGCTTTTGTACCTGGAGGGCCTTCTGAGAGGAGAAAACGCATGCATGAATCCCTGACCGCCCTGCCCCTCGGCATGGCGCATCCGGACCTTTTCCGCGTGAGACGGCTGTACGAGAGCGCCTTTCCCGCCAATGAGCGCCGCCCCTTTGAGGCGCTGCTGTCCGGCTTTGACGGGCAGGGCGAGCTGCTCGCCTTCTATCTGGGGGACTGCTTTGCGGGCTTTGTCAGCCTGCTCAGCTGGGCAGACATCACCCACATTCTCTACTTTGCCATTGAGGAAGCCCTGCGCAACCGGGGCCTTGGCTCCGCCGCGCTGGAATGCATCAAGGGCCGCAAGCCGGGCCAGCGGCTGATTGCCGATCTGGAAGCCCCGCTCCCCGACGCCCCCAACCGCGCGCAGCGCCTTCGCCGCCGGGCGTTTTACCAGCGCGCGGGCTTCGTCCCTTCAGGCGTGGGCTACCGCTGGCAGGGGGAAAGCTACGAGCTGATGGTCTTTGGCGGCACGCTGGACGAGGCCGCGTTTCTGGCGTTCTGGCGGCATTTCGGCGTCATGCCCAAGACCAATGGCGCCTTTTGACCCCCTCCCCCACCGATCCGCAGCAAAGGAGGCGTTTTATGCCCATCGTATCCGTACAGGCCGCCGGCCGCTATGACCCGGAGGTTCTCGACCGCGCCGTGGCCGCCCATTTTGAAGCCCTTGATGTGGCGGGCGATCTCAGGCCCGGCATGCATGTGCTCCTCAAGCCCAACCTGCTGGCCGCACGCGATCCCGCGCTGGCCGTCACCACCCACCCGGAGCTGTTGGCCGCTGTGGCGCGCTGGCTGCGCGCGCACGGCATATCGCAGATCACGCTGGCGGACAGTCCCGGCGGCGTTTACAGCGCCGCCATGCTCCGAAAGCTCTATGCGGCTTGCGGCCTTTCGCCGCTTGAGGGGCTGCTTACGCTCAATCTGGATGTTTCCAGCGGCCGGCGCGACGGCTTTACGCTGATTACGCCCGTTCTGCAGGCCGATTACATCATCAACTGCGCCAAGCTCAAAACCCACGGGCTGACGGTGATGACCGCCGGGGTCAAAAACCTCTTTGGCTGCATTCCCGGCCTCAAAAAGCCGGAATGGCACTGCCTCAAGCCCACCATCGACGCGTTCAGCGACCTGCTCATCGACCTGAGCCAGGCCGTGGCCCCGCAGATCACGCTGCTGGACGCCGTTGACTGCATCGAGGGAAACGGCCCCGGCGGCGGCGACGTGCGGCATATGGGCATGACGCTGTGCTCCCGTTCACCCTATGCGCTGGATGAGCAGGCTGCCCTCCTCATGGGCCTTAGGGGCGACATGCCGCCCACCGTGCGGGCGGCCCGCCGGCGGGGGCTGATGCAGGAGCCTGCCGTGCTGACGGGCGATGCTCTCGTCCCCGCCAGCCCGCCCTTTCGCCTGCCGGATGCCATTGTGGGCAAGGAGCGTTTTCTTTCGGGCAACGGGCTGTTCCACCGCTTCTTCGGCCGGGGCCGCGCCCTGCCCCGCGTGGATGCCGCCAAATGCATCGGCTGCGGCCGTTGCGCCGAATCCTGTCCCATGCATCTGATTCACATCGAAAACCGCAAGGCGGTGATGACCTCCAAGGGCTGCATCTCCTGCTTCTGCTGCCAGGAGATGTGCCCCGCGCATGCCATCGAGGCGCGGCGCAAAGGGCTGTTCTCCTGAGGGATTTCTCAGGGTTTCCTGCCTTTCTGCTTTTCGGTCAGAAACTGCATGCCCTGGCCGATCAGCTGCTCGGCGATGCCCGCGACTTCGCTCGCGGGCGTTTCCATGTCCTCCCACAGCCACCGGCGCAGAAGTCCGATGCATCCCCAGCTGGCATAGGCGTAAAACCACGAGATGTCTCTGGGCGACGCGCCCTCAAACATGCGCTGGTAGCTTTCCTGACACACCATACGCCCCAGGTCCAGCATCTTCCACAGGAAGGACCGATCCCCGTACTCGCCCAGAACAACCTCACACATGTCGCGGTTTTCGCGCATCCACTGGAACACCGCCGTGGTGATCTCCCGCTGGGTGGCTTTCGCGTCGCTGTCGAGCAGGGGTTTGAGCTCGCCCAGTACATCCTGGTACATATCGCTTTCGATCTTCTCCCGCAGGTCGTAGATATCGCGATAATGCGCATAAAACGTGCCCCGGTTGATGCCCGCTACCTCGCACAGCTCCTTGATGGAAATGCTCTGGATGGGCTTTTGCTTGAGCAGCCCCGTAAAGGCCTCCCGGATCAGCCGCTGGGTCACCCACACGCGATGGTCTTTTGCTCCCGGCATTTGTTACATCTCCTCCGTACACTTTGGCCCCTGTGTGTTCAAAAACCGGTCAGATGACGCATTTCTGACGGTTGCTTCCTGCCGTTATCGGCATTATAATCCAGGCAGAAAAGATAATCAACAGTCCTGTATGATTTTGAAAGGGAGTGTATGATATGTTCACCTGGATTGTGACGGGAGCGGCTGGGCATTTGGGCGGCACCATCGTGCGGTTGCTTCAGGAGCGCAAGGCTGAGGTGCGGGGGCTGGTGCTGCCGCATGAAAGCGCCGCCGATCAGGGGGAAACGCGCTATTTTACCGGCGACGTGACCCTTCCGGAAACGCTCGTCCCCCTTTTCGAGGGCACGGACCCGGCGCGCACCGTGGTCATCCACACCGCCGGGCTGATCGACATCGGTGACCGCCCATACGAAGAATTGCGGCGCGTCAACGTGGAAGGCACGCGCAATGTGCTGGCGCTGTGCCGGCAATACGGCGTGCGCCGGCTGGTCTACGTCAGCTCCGTACATGCCATCGCGCAGGACCCCGACGGCGGGGTGCTGCGGGAAACCTCATCGTTTTCGCCGGACGCGGTGGCGGGCAGCTACGCCAAAACCAAGGCCGAGGCCACACGCGACGTGCTGGACGCCGCCGCGGCCGGGCTGGATGCGGTGGTGGTGCATCCCTCCGGAATTCTGGGGCCCTATGACAACGCGGGCAATCACCTGGTGCAGGTGATCCGGGATTATATGACGGGCAAGCTGCCCGCCTGCGTGCGCGGCGGCTACGACATGGTGGATGTGCGGGACGTGGCGTGGGGCTGCGTGGCAGCGGCGCTTCGGGGCAGGAAGGGCGAGTGCTACATCCTCAGCAATCGCCGGTGCAACATCAGCGATCTTTTGGAGATGGCGCGGCGCGTCTGCGGCGGGCGCAGGCTGCCGGTGCTTCCCATGGGGCTGGCGTGCGCCGCGGCGCCGCTGCTGGCCGCTTTTGCCCGGATGCGCGGGCGCAGGCCGCTGTACACCGCCTATTCCCTCCAGGCGCTTGCCAGCAACGACCGCTTTTCGCACGACAAGGCCACCAGGGAGCTGGGCTACCGCCCGCGCGACCTGCGCCTGACCGTGCGGGATACCGTGCGCTGGCTGCAAAGCCACGGCGTGCAGCCCCGCCGCACGCCGCGGCTGCGCCGCCGCGCGGCGCGGGCGGAGGTCTGAGCCTGCAACAGATGAAAAGAAGAGGTTGCCGCAGATTTTACTCTGCAGCAACCTCTTTCCTTGTCCGGCTCATGGCCGCCGGACGGTTTCATGAATCCAGGCTCCGTCAGATATGGAAGAATACGCTGAACCAGCCCGGGGCGTGATAAATGATATACCCGGCGGGAGCCACGAAGGACCATCCCAGAATCAGCCCGGTGACAAAGGCACCCAGCCATACGCTTCTGGTAACCTTGTACAGCCTGCGGCACAGGTAGACCGTGACCGGAACGGCCAGCAGGAACTGGTAGGTAAACTGCCAGTTGCTGAACATGGCGCCACCGGAATGCAGCACCAGGATGTTGATCAATGCGACCAGCCAGATGCCGATGGAATTGAACAGCACGGTCAGCAGCTCGTCCAGCCATTCCGGGATGTCCGTGCGGCGGTGATAGTTCAGCATTGCGCCGCTGATCGCCAGCTGTACAAACGTGAAGGCCATCGTCAGCAGGACATACCACCAGTGCTCGACCTTGAGCTCGTCAAAGGCGAACATCCACATCCTGTAGTCCTGATTGAACAGATACTTGACCAGGGCCAGCGTGGCATAGCCCGCGAGCACCAGAATGAACGCCATCAGCAGCGATTTGAGCACGCCCTTCAGGCCCAGCCCGATATTCAGCTGCGGCAGATTCGTGCTTCCATAGCGCTTCTTGTCGATCGCGCAGCATACCGCCAGCTCGATCAGGGAAACCGCGGCAAACAGCCCCAGGAAGATCGGCGCGAGCCAGAACGCGGGCCACAGCGGGAAGAAGTCGCTGCTGTAGAGCCTTGGCGCCATGATGTTGCCATTGATCCACAGGATAATCAGGAAGCCGACCACCAACGCGATGACGCTGATGAGCCAGTACCGCTTCTTGGAGAATACGCGGCCATTGGGCTCATTCTTGCCCACGCAGGCGGCGAAGAACGAGGTTTTGCAAAGGATCGCCGCAAGCGGCACCAGCATGGCCAGCATGGCGCACATGGCCAGGAAATTGAAAATCTCACGCAGCACGAACACGGAACTGGACGGATCGATGGGCTTGGTTGCGGGATCGGTCAGGTCGCCGCAGTTGTACTCCAATGTCTGGGTCATGAACACCACGGCATCGGCAGTCGTGGCAACCGAGAAGAAATTCTTGCTGTGCGTCTCGCGGTTATAGGTGACGAAACGCGCCTGGCGGTTGTCCATGGCCGCCTTCATCTGGGCATTGTCGGCCACAGAATCATTGATTGTGCCGACGATTGTGCTCTTCTGCCCCACATCGTCAATCGCGTACCAGGTGTCGGTAGCGATCTCACCGGTCATATACAGCGCGTCCAGGCCGTAATCGCTGGTAACATATGCCATCGAGTCATACGTGCCGCTCATGGTGCCGGCATTCACCTGGCAGCTGCGCTTCACGGTATAGCCCGCTACGCTGACCTCCTTGCGCGGCATGAGACGGCTGCCGGGCGTACCGATAATCAGCACGGAACGGATGCGGGTGTCAAACCATTCTTTTTTCTCCGCCCTGATGTATTCGTAATACGCCAGCTGATCCTCGGTCAGACGGGCCTTTGCCAGTCCGTCCGCGTCCATGGTGATTTCTTCCTCGGTGAAGGTCTGGCCGAAGGTGTCATAGAGCACGTTGATCATCAGGTCATTGAAGGTCAGGTAGCTGTCGTCCAGCATGGCGGCGAATTCCGCCTTCATGGAGCCCATGGAGTGGCCGGCAATACCAATCCGCGTCTGATCCACAAACTGCAGCGTCCTAAGGAACTCAACCGCGTCCAGGACGCCGCAGGAGGAGCCGAAGGAATTGTATCCTTCCACGCCCTGATCGTATTCGTCATAGGGCGGCATCTCGCTGCCGCTTGTGCCATAGGCGTTGACATTGAATACCACAAATTCACGGCGGGCGAGTTCTTCGGCAATGCCCTTGTAATTGCCCTTGTTGACACCGCCTCCGTGAACTACGATCACCGCCGGCAATTTGTCCTCATCGCTTATGCCGGCGGGATAGTACAGATCGCCTTCCAGCTTTGCCCCGCGGGCATCGATGGTCATCTTCTGCACCTTGATATGCCCGCCGCGAGTGGTTATCATCTGTGCGCAGAAGCTGAAAACCAGAATAGCTGCTACCAGAATCAGAAACAGGTGCCAGCAGCCGGCTTTCGTTTTGAGGGTCAGCCAGTTCTTCTTTTCCATTTTTACCCCTTCCCTTCTTTTGCTTTGCCCCTTGGATGCATCTGATCTTACATCCGTTTTGTGTTTATTATATATTCTTTAGAATATATCGTCAATACATTTGAGCAAGAAAGATTGACAATTATCCTACAAATCATTATAATTGTTGCATAAGAAGCCACAAACCGATTGGCCCTGTCCCTATTGATGCTCTGACGGCAAGAAAGGAACCGCGCATGGATGATGAATGGATGGGAAGATACCGCCAGCTGGTGTCCGCTCTTGTCCGGCACGTCAACGTGCTGGACAAGCTCAAGGAGGAATTTCGGATTGAAATTGCCGACGGCGTCTATGTTGACCGGCTGGTCTGGCAGATCATCGAATATTTCGTTGAGCACCGCGACAATACCGAAAACATGATCGATATCGCGGCAAAGCTGGGCATCCCGCAAAGCTCCTTTTCCAAAAAAGTCAAGTTGCTCAAGGAATACGGGTTTATTGACCGTTTCATCGCGGAGGGCAACAAAAAGGAGATCTTCATCAGGCCGACGGAAAAAGCGATCCGCTTTTACCGGAAGAATTCCGCAGATAACGTCAGCAAGGAATTTCTTCCTTTTTTTGAAAAGCTGGAGCGCTTTTCGGACGAGGAAATCGCCGCTTTCACCGAAGCCCTTGAGGTGCTGACGGCCAGCTGCGAAGCAAAAGAACAGCAGCCCCAAAGATTGAAATACATCAAGTTGGAATAAGCCTCTCCCCGGGACCCGTCAGGATGCGTTTTTTCCTTTTTCCGCAAAGGCCGGCGTTCTGCGCGCGGCTGGCATGCAGAACGCCGGTCTTTTTTCGTAACCGATTTGCTATTTTGGCACAGCTGCCGCGGGTAGGAAGGAAAAGCCTGTCTTTCCCGCATTCTTAAGTGAAGAACAAGGCGCGGATGTCCTCCTCCGACAGGCTGCGCAGCTCGGTTTCGCCTGCCATAACCACCCGGTCGAACACGGCGCGCTTGCGCTTGCTCAGATCCGTCACCTTTTCCTCGATCGTGCCCTGGGCAATCAGCTTGACCACGTCCACATCATGCGTCTGGCCGATGCGGTGCGCACGGTCGGTTGCCTGGTCCTCGGCGGCGGGGTTCCACCAGGGATCGTAATGAATCACCAGGTCCGCGCCGGTCAGGTTCAGCCCCGTGCCTCCTGCCTTCAGCGAAATCAGGAACACCCGTCCCTCTCCCCCGTTGAAGCGGTCGCACAGCTCCTGACGCTTGTCGGGGCGGGTTTCACCATCCAGATAAAGCGTCTGCACTCCCTCGCGCCCCAGGCGCCTGCGGATCATCTGTAGCATGCCCACAAACTGCGAAAAGATCAGCATGCGGCGTTTGGCGGCGATGGCGTTGTGCACGATCTGCACCAGCAGCTCCAGCTTTCCGCTGGAGCCCTCATAGTCGGGCAAAAACAGTTTGGGATGGCAGCATACCTGACGGAGCTTGAGCAAAATGCTGAGTACCTGCATGCGCGCGCGCGGCAGGGAGCCCTCCGCCAGCGCCTGCCCCACATGCTCGCGCAGCGTCAGCATCAGGCTGTCGTACACGCGCGTCTGTTCGGGGGTCATGGCGGCATAGACGTATTCCTCTCGCTTTCTGGGCAGGTCGGCCAGCACCTCGCTCTTGAGGCGGCGCATCAGGAAGGGGCGGATGCGCTCGCGCAGCTCGTCGGCCCGCTCGCCTCCGCCATAGCGGCGCAGAAATGCCGCCTGCGTGCCCAGGTATCCCGGCAGCACGAAATCAAAGATGCTCCACAGCTCGCCGGTGTGATTTTCCATGGGGGTGCCGGTCAGCGCCACGCGCACCTGCGCGTCCAGCTCCTTGGCGGCCACCGCTCCCTGGCTCTGCGCGTTTTTCACGCTCTGTGCCTCGTCCAGTATGGCAAAGCGCAGGGGGATGTCCCGCAGGTGCTCAATATCGCGCCGCAAAAGCGGATAGCTGGTCAGCACCACGTCCACCGACGGGTCGCGCTTGATCTCCTCGATGGCGTGGCGCCGTTCCTCCCGCGGTCCGCTCACCACGCGCACCACCATCGCGTCGTCAAAACGCTTGAATTCGGCCAGCCAGTGATAGGTCAGCGACGTGGGGGTGACGATCATGCTCTTCATCACGCCGTCCCTGCGCCGGGCCGCCGACAGCGCCGCGATGATCTGCACCGTTTTGCCCAGGCCCATCTCGTCGGCCAGAATGCCGCCCATGCGCGCCTCGTAGAGCGACAAGACCCATGCGCACCCGCGCTGCTGATAGGGCGTGAGCTTGCGCCGCAGGCGGCCGGGCACATAGCTCAGATCCGCCTGCGCATCGCTGCCCAGCGCTTCCATGACGTTTTCCACGCCTTCGTCAGCGGCCACGTCCGCACCGGCCATGCGCAGCATGCTCACCATATAGGCCGAGCGGTACGCGCCGAAGCGGAGCTCCCGCGCCTCGTCGTCCGCCGCAGGGTCGTCCAGGGCGGCCGCATCCAGCAGCTCCTGTACCACGGGGGCCAGCGCGCTCATATCGCGCACATCCAGAAATTCGCCCGTTTTCAGCCGTACATACTGCTGCCGCTGGGCGATGGCGCGCATCACCGGCAACAGTTCCGGCACAGGCCGCCCTTCCTCCAGCAGCTCAAGCACCAGCCGTCCGCCGCGCATATGGAACGAGGCGCGAGCAGCGAAGCGCCGGGGCTTGACCTTTTCAAACGCCGTGGAGGCATAGACCTCGCACAGCTTGCCCAGCTCCGCCACGCCCTGGGTGCAGAATCGCAGAATCTCCTTGGATCGCTTGAGTACGATGCGTCCGCCGCGCACCACGAAGCCCGCGTCTGAAAAGAAGTCCAGCAACGCGCTTTCGGCACGGCCATCCCGCAGCAGCATGCGGCCGCCCTCCGCCGGGGGCTTCTCTTCCCCACGGGAGGAAGCGAAGGGGTCGATGACGGCGTCGCCATAGTGAAATTCCACCCGCGCCTCCACATTGCCCCCCACCAGATCCAGGTAGGCGGCGGCTTTCAGGGGCGCGGTTTCCAGCCGCTGCGCCAGCTCCGGAGAGGGCACGACCGTGCCTACGGCGGACAGCGCCGGCAACAGCGTGGCAAGGGTTTCCTCCGCCTGACGCGCGGGGTAGCGGAACTGCCGGCCCTCCTGGCACAGCAGCCTGCAGACCCGTGCCTGTGCGCTGTGCAGGTGCGCCACGCGCCCATCCCAGAGCACGTAGCGCGCGTCCGGGCTGACCAGGCGCAGGCTTTCCACCCCCTCGGCACGCACGGTCAGCTCCGTGGGCGAAAGGTCGATGGCAAAGCACAGCGGCAGTTCCACCGTGCGTATGGCGCCATGCGCGATTTTCTCGTCCTCCATCAGGAGCACGAAGGGATGATTTTCAAAATACCGCATAACGCCATGCAGCAGCGCTCCGGTCATCAGCACAAAGCGTCCATCCGCCTGCGGACCCTGAGGTCTTGCGTCGGCGGCCGCGCCGCCCTCCTCCTGCTGGCGCAGCGTTTCCGTCCTGAGCGGGATATGATTCATCAGCAGCGTGAGCAGGCGCTCGTCCTCGCGGGAAAAGCGCATGCCCTCGGGCCGGTAGGTGAATTTGGCCGACAGCCTGAGCGGCGTGCCCAGCGCAAAGCAGGTCAGCAGATCCGCTACGCTGCGGACCGCGTAGAGCCGTTCCTGCCCCACGCTCAGCCCCAGCGCCACACGCCCGTCCGTGTACAGCCGCAGCGCGGGCGTAAGACGGACCGTTTCGCCGCCCGGCATGGCGCGTCCCAGCACGCCCAGCATCTTTTCGCCCAGGCGCAATTCGCTTTCCTGCCGGAATCGCCGCAGCCGTCCATCCCCGTTCGCAGCCAGCGCGGCGGCCGCCACATGGCAGCAGGGTTCCTGATCCTGGCCGCAGGTGCACTCCGCGGCGCCGGAGGCCAGCAGGCATACCCTTTGCGGCGGCGTGGAGCCCACGTCATAGCACAGCGCATCCGTCCGGCCGGCGGCGGGATGCACGCTTCCCCTGCGAAACAGTTCTTCGCCCTGCCGGTAACTTTCGCTGTCCGTCCGCATATTCTCCCAAAAAACCATCTGCCGCCCTCCATGCAAAGCCTAGTCTGTTAACTTTCTGGATCAGGATGTTTTTTTCCTGCCTTTGGCAGCCCGGCGAATTGAAAAAAGGCGGAATATTTTCATTCCGCCGCAGCCTGTCAAAAAAGGTCGCATTATGCGGCCTTTTTTGTTATACTAAGGACAGGTGATGAAGATGCTAAAGAAAGAAGCGGAGCAGCGCCAGGC